>ERZ650301.60-NODE-60-length-23335-cov-17.192869_pt1 | contig 23335 bp, 20 predicted proteins | sample MGYA00376237_ERZ650301 | MGnify/ENA primary metagenome ERZ650301 (study PRJEB26733, sample SAMN07839255) | wastewater metagenome | biome: small river; feature: stream; material: water | place: USA: North Carolina | collected 2016-04-05 ...
CCCATGCGACGCGGCATGCTTGTGCAAACACAGCCAAGTACAACACTAAGCCAATTACACCTTTGGTGGCCAACATGAACAAATATTCGTTGTGCGGATTCCCCCAGTTGTAGGTCGCCCAAGACTGAGGTGAAACCCCCAACGAAGTGGCCGCAGCTTGGTAAGCCTGTGGGAACGCAATGCTACCCACACCTACCCACCAATTATTTTGTTTAATTGCCTCCCAAGCCGTGGCCGCGTATTGCATACGGATAGATACCGAGCCAAAGACTGTCGCCGACCGTTCTTGTGGCGTCAACGCAAGGTATTGATTGAATTCGACTACCACCAGAGCCATCCGTCTGTGCACCACATCGGAGCTAACGACCACCCCAACAACACCAATAGCAGCCCCCAACAGCCACCATTTGTATTTACCTGCGAATAAACGCTTGGCGTTGAGCAGCCCCCACACACCGAACCCTGCGGCCAGCAGTAACCAGCCTGTACGTCGCTCACTCGCCAAAATCAAGGAAGCCAGTAGCAACACCAACGGAGCAGCAACACGCCACGACAATCCTGGGCGGACTAACCACATTTGCGCCAACACAAAAACCAACCCCACAAGTGCTTGGCCATACATGTGCGACATATGCGACATGTGTAACAGTCCCGAGGTGAAATATTCACCTTGAGGCACGCGTCCAATCAGTGTTAACAACAAATTGATTGTGCCTAACGTCAACACAGTGGCAAAAACAGCCCAAAATGCCATTCGTGCCACTGTCGGATTCGTGAAAATAGCCCACAGAACAAGCACAAAACCAAATGTACGCATGTCATGCAACAGTGCCTTCAACGCGACCCCTAATCCATATCCGGCCAGGATGTTGGTCAGCATGTCCCATGCACAAAGTGCGAGAACCAAGCCTAAAAACAACTTCGCATCAACATCCAGGGATTGATTTGCCTTGTAAAAGCCAAACCAAGCAAATGGGGCCAGCAACAAAAGTCCAAAAACTGCAAGGTTGGTAAAAGCCACCGAAGTAAACACAGCAACACCTAACAGCACCATAAAAGCTGTCGTCACTTTATGACTAAGTACACATTTAAGACTTATTAATTCCATTTATGCAATATTTAAGTTTTCACTTCGTCCATTTTATTTTCTGAGTCACATAAACCCAATCCACCACATCAGACTCAGGCCGATAGCCTGGAACGAGTTCTTGTAGCTGCTTGCGAACCAAGGGCACATCATTGTTTTCTAGTGTTGCCTCTAACTCTGTTAACTTAGCCCGCAACTTTTCCCAAGGCAAGAAGTCTTCATGCGCTTTCATGATGCGACTATTATTAGTCGCTAATGGATTGCTCCCTATCAAGAGTTCTTCGTACAGCTTTTCGCCGGGCCTCAGACCCATCACTTGTATTTCGATATCGCCATTTGGATTAACCTCATCCTTTAGCGCGAGTCCCGACAGCTCCACCATTCGTTTGGCCAGATCAACGATTTTCACGGGCTCACCCATGTCCAGCACAAATACATCGCCCCCCGTAGCCATGGCACCTGCTTGAATTACTAATTGCGCGGCCTCAGGGATGGTCATGAAATATCGGGTGATGCGTTCGTCGGTCAGTGTGATCGGTCCGCCATCTTTGATTTGCTTGCGAAACAACGGCACAACCGAACCCGATGAACCCAGCACATTACCAAATCGAACCATGCTGAAGCATGTTTTGCCACCAGCCTGTTTCAGGATTTTGGCCTGGGCCTGTAGCGTCATTTCTGCCAACCTCTTGCTGGCGCCCATTACATTGGTCGGGCGAACGGCTTTATCCGTGCTTATTAATACAAAATCGTTCACACCATGCTTAACTGAGAGCAGGGCTGTATTTAGAGTGCCCAACACATTATTTTTCACACCTTCAGCAGGGTTGTGCTCGACTAATGGTACATGCTTGTAGGCTGCTGCGTGGTACACCGTATGTGGCATCCAAGTGCGCAAAATTTCATCCATGCGCGACTTATCGCGAACATTGGCTAACAAGGGCAAAAGTTGCACAACATGCGCAGATGCGTCTTTTGTCAGGGCTTGCAATTCCTGCTCTATGACGTATAGAGCAAACTCTGTAAGCTCTACCAGCAACAAGGCTGTCGGCTTTAGCTTGACGATTTGGCGGCACAACTCTGAACCAATTGATCCCCCCGCCCCAGTCACCATAACAACCTTGCCAGTGATGTTTTTTTTCAACAATTGAAAATTGGGTGGCACAGTGTCGCGGCCTAGCAGATCTTCAATGTCCAACTCTTTCAGGTCAGACACCTGGACCTTACCCTTGGCCAGATCCATAAGACCAGGCAAAGTGCGCACCTGCACTCGGGCCACACGCACCAGATCCAGGATTTCGTTGCGCCGAGTGCGAGACGCTGATGGAATGGCCAAAAACACCTGCGTCACCCGCACCTTGACCACCAAAGCCACCAACGTTTTCGGGTCGTAAATCTTCAGGCCATTGAGCACCTGCCCGTGCAAACGATAATCATCATCCAGCAGGCCCACGACCACAAGCTCGGGACTGGTCTTGAGCGCCGCAGCCAATTGCCGCCCAGCAGAACCAGCACCATAAATCAGCACACGTGGCAACCGCTCACGGTTAACAATGCCCAGATAAATCCCGCCCAACCAATAACGAACAAACGTCCGCGAAAGCGTAACGCCTAACAACAGCAACAGCGGCTGCAGAACACCCACAGTGCGCGGCACGCCGGGCACGCCCACCACGGTAAAAACGAAACAATAAAGCACGGCATAAAGCGCCACCGCCTTCAACACCGTCATCAAAGCAGGCAAGCCCGCATAACGGAAAATGGCTCGGTACAGACCAAACACGATGAACAGCGGCAATGCAAACGCCACAGCGCCCACAAACGCTGTGAAGTGCGCAGGCGACCATGCTGTCCACGACTCCAGCCGTAAGTTGAACGCCACCCACACTGTGCTTGCGCAAATAAATGCATCAGCCCCCAAAGCCAGCGCTCGTTTCACTGGGCGTGACAGCATGAGAAAAAAGTCAGTCAAAAAAGACAAATTCATCTCAAAATTGCAAACACGCTTGCATTGACTCAGGCACCAGCCTGAACCATCACTTTGCGGATCACTTCGCACGCTTTCTCAATCTCAGCTGGGGTCAGCGTCGGGTGCACCAAAAACATGACAGATGTTTCGCCTAACGCCCGAGCCACCGGCAGGCGCTCAGCAGGACGCCAACTCGTGCCATCAAACGCTTTTTCCAAATACACCTCAGAACAAGTCCCCTGATAGCAAGGCACTCCCTCTGCCATGATTGCCTCAACGATCTTGTCACGCGTCCAAGCCGTGGCCAAGCGCTCGGGCTGCACATAGGCATAACACTTGTAATGTGCATGCTCGCACCCCACGCCCGCCAACGCGCAGCTACCAAGGCAACTGGCGCACTTGACCTGTGGCACGCGCAAAGCCGAAAACTCTGCACACGCAGCCCAAATGGCCTGCGCATTGATTTTTCGAGCTTTAGACCATTCACTCATACGCCTTAGCTGAATTCGCCCAATGACAGCTTGCATTTCCAGCATACGCCAATTGGTACCAAAGCTCTCGTGCACCCACCTGAAACCTGGTGGGTGCTGATGCTCATAAACAGCCTCGTAACTCTTGCCATGGTCCTTGAACGACCACATCGCACGCCATAAAACATCGTCGTTAGTCGTCACCATGCCGCCTTCGCCGCCCGTGGACATAATCTTGTCCTGGCAAAAACTCCAGGCACCCACATGACCAATGCTACCCACAGGCCGCCCCTTGTACCGCGCTCCATGCGCTTGCGCACAATCCTCAATCACTGCAAAACCACGACCAGCAGCCAGCGCCATGATCGGGTCCATGTCGCAGGGCCAGCCCGCTAAGTGAACACACACCACCGCCTTGGTCCGAGACGACAAGACCGCCGCGATCGTGCGAGCAGAAATATTGCCGCTGTCGGCTTCCACATCGGCAAAAATAGGCACCGCTCCAGCATTGATCACACACGAAATTGACGCAATGAAAGTGCGTGGGGTAACAATTACCTCGTCACCTGGACCAATGCCCAGCGCCTTGAGTGCCACATCCAGCGCCAGCGTACCATTGGCCAATGCCACCGCGTGCTGCACGCCGCACCAAGCAGCAAACTCCTTTTCAAATTCACGGGTCTCGTTGCCTGTCCAGTAATTGACCTTGTTACTCAGCAACACACGGTGTATCGCGTCAGCCTCTTCAGGCGTAAAGCTAGGCCAAGGAGAAAAATGGGTGTTCAACACTGATTAGGCCCGGTCAAGCTCTGTACGCAGGAAAAAAGGAGGTTGCATCTGGGTCAATGCCCCCCCTCTTGCAGAGACTACTGTAGATATTTTCATCAAATATCTTCTGCATCAAATAAAACGGTTTAGTCAAATCAGAAAACCCCGCCTTGAAATCGAATAAAGCATCACGAGTCGAACCAACACCACCGCCTAAGATAATTTTCTCCACACCCAAACTAATTGACAACTCATGAGCCTTAGCAATAACAAGCTTAGAAGGCGCCAGTTTTCTATAGGCTGCCATTGTGCCACTCAAAAAATACTGCATCACTGTGTTTGTTAAAATAAATAATGATGCAGCAATCATGACGCCATCCAATTCAGCATAAATTAAAACAGGCTTAAAATCATTCGATTGTTTTAGATATTCAAAATATTTTAAATCGAAATGATAATAATTTGAGGCCTTCAAATCTCGCATTGCGTCCAGATAAATTTTCGAAAATTCGGGAAGTTTTGAGCAATCGTAATCTACCACGGCTTGGACGCCACGCCTTTTTGCATTCGAGATTTCTCGTCGATGGCTACCACGGTAACCTGCCAAGCCAGAGAGTGGCGCTTGCACATCAATTAAAACTACATCACCAAGTTTTTTTCCTCGCATATCATTATCTGGAATTCTCTCAATATACAAAGGATGCATTCTGGAGAACAAAGATATCAAACCCTTATTGCACATGGCCTCAAAAATGCTGGCCAGCGCCCACTCCACATCCACTCCTTGGGCAAAAAGCGGCCCGCCATAACCATAAACACTTGTTAAATCGAAATAATCTGTACCATCAATAGGCCTTCTAAGTGCAGGCCAGCATGCCAACGACTTGCCCCTGTCATCAACCAAGACAAAAAGAATTGGCGCCCCCTCTCCGTTAAGCTCGCCAAGATGATGAAAGTCGTAGGTATGAAAAAAATCAAAATCACCAAGCTGGTTGAGCGCATCACGCCATTCCTCTTTTGAATTTATAGACAATACACGCTGATTCATAGAGTTAATAGCCACTATATTTAATTAGAACCATTAAACCACTCAATCTCCCCCCCCCCCTCGGGCTTAACATCGTCCCGATTGATGACTTTCTTTACCGTCAAATACAATATTCTCATATCCAAAAATAAACTTTGATTCGTTACATACCATACATCAAGCTCAAATTTTTTTTTCCAACTAATGGCGTTACGACCATTCACCTGAGCCCAACCCGTAATGCCGGGACGGACTTCATGACGGCGAACCTGCTCGTGTGAATACAATGGCAAATACTCCATGAGGAGCGGGCGTGGCCCGACCAAGCTCATTTCGCCGCGCAACACATTCCACAGCTCGGGCAGCTCATCCAAACTAGTGGCGCGCAACCAACGACCAAAAGGTGTGAGGCGTTCGGCGTCTGGCAGCAACAGACCGTCGGCACCTCGCGCATCCGTCATGGTACGAAACTTGAACATCTTGAACGGCGTCCCGTGCAGGCCTGGTCGCACCTGAGTGAACAGCACCGGTATGCCCAGCTTGCGGCGCACCTGCCAAGCAAGAACCAGCAAGGGCAGGGCCAGGATCAGTATCCCCAAAGCAGAAAAGACCGTGTCAAATAGGCGTTTCAACTATTTACCTTCTTTTACCACTGCATCCAAAGTCTCCGAAAGACGCTTCGCCAATATACTGAAATTATAGTTTTTTTCTACATATTGCCGCCCAGAGCGACCCATTTGCTGTCGCTCGACAAGTGGAGTGTGGGCTATCTGGACGATGGCATCCGCTAAAGCTTTAGGCTGCGAGGGTGGCACGACAATGCCAGCCCTTGCTTCAGCAACGGGGTTATTGGCGATATCTGAAGCGATAAGAATAGGACGCTCTGCTGCCAAGTAATCAAACAGCTTGTTGGGGCTAACACCGAACCGATATAAATTGGGCAAATTGGAGATCGGAATCACAAAGGCATCAGCCTGGGCAGCCAAGGCTGGGATCTGGGACTTAGGAACAGGCGGCTCAAACTGCACATTACGGAGGCCAAAACCCTCAGCACGGGACATTAGCGCTGATTTGAGTGGCCCATCGCCAATCAACCGAAGAAGAATCCCTTGTCCATTTCCCATTAACTGCAAGTGAGCCATAGCTTCGAGCAAAGTATCCAGATCGTTGGCTTGACCATGAGCGCCAAAATACATCAGGGTAAACGGACCATCTTCTGATGCTACCTTAGGCTCAGGACGAGGAAAAAGCGAAAAATCAACGCCGTTGGGAATCCAGATCACAAGCTCTTTGGCAATGCCAAGCGGCACGATATATTGCCACGCTTGCGGCAGTAACACAACGGTTATAGCAGCGCGGCTATACAACCAGCGCTCAAGTCTGCGAAGCGCCCAAGTGATCAAGGATCCTTCTCGCAACCGCCCCATGTCAATCAGTGTTTGAGGCCACAGATCACGTACTTCAAAAATGAACGGAACTTTAAATCGACGTGCTAATAGAGCACCAGCCACTGCGGCAAAAGGATGCACGGTGGAACCAATCACCACATCCGGACGCGGCAACACGGCTGTTGTTTTACGGCGCAAAACCGCCAAGGTGTAGGCAAGCATGTTAAGCACCCTGCCACCACCATTGCCGCTGTAAGCAGGGGTGTTAATCCAGAGAAAAGGTACGCCTTGCAAATTTTCTAGACGATGGGGCTCTTTGGAGCCTAAACGCTGCTGGCCGGTAGCGTGATCAATACTGGCAGCAATGATGCACGCCTCCCAACCAAAAGCCTTCAAGTGATCCGCCAAATGAAAATGTCGCGTTCCCCCAGGATCGCTGGGGGCTTTTGCATAATGATTAAGTAGCCATACTTGCTTCATGAAATTCAAGCTTTCAGTGGTAATACCTTTGCAGGATTACCAGCCACTGTAACTCCGTCTGGGACATCCTTGAGAACATTCGAACCAATCCCGACAAGTGAACCTACGCCAATTCGCTTCTGTTGGATAACTGTAGAGTTTGGTCCGACCCATGATCCGCGCCCCAAAATAACACCGCCACTTAGTTCAGCGCACGCAACAACCATGGCACCAACACCGATGTGCACGTTATGGGCAACATGCACATGGTCATCTACCTTGGCGTGATCTTCAATAACAGTGTTGTCAAGCGTACCACGGCATATCGTGGTCAAACTACCTATCTCAACGTTGTGACCAATCTCTACAAATCCCAAATGCACTAGTCGCAATGGGAGTCCATCTTCATCACGCTCGAAGCCAAAACCATCTTGACCGATTACTGCGCCTGATTTAATAATGCAATCCTCGCCAATACGAGTCCCCTCGCCAATAAATGCGAATGGCATAACAGCGCTGCGCGCACCGATTTCAACACCCTGGGCGATAAACGCATGAGGGCTAACCTGAGCAGTCGGGTGAATGATCGGATCTGCGCTTGGTCGCTCAAATCCAACATTTTTCTCAATCTGGTCCAGCACCCGTGCAAACACCAAACGAGGAGTGGCGGCCACCAAAACACACGGTGCTTTTTTGGCAGCCGCGGCGTGTGCTATCAAAATCGTTTGCCCCTGAAGTGGATCATCAGGTATGGCTTTTGAAAAACATAAAACACCATCCCCGTGCTTTGATAGAGGACCAACACTCTCAACGTTGAAATCTGCACCAATTAACGTCAGACCACACCACTGGGCGATTTCAGAAGCCGCTACGGTTTTTTTTAACTTATGACCCATCGCACCACCTCAAATGATTCCGCATAAGGTTTACCTATCTGAACACCACGCGTCAGTGCCAAACTGCGTATAAATTCGGCACTTGCGTAGCCGCGGTGTTTTTGCGATTCATACGTGCCTACAGCACGAATTTTTGCCTGCAAGTTTTCCTCTGATAAATCTACAAAACAACTTGTCCGAAAATCCAAATTATTCCAAGGTACCTCATAACCTAGCATCGTAGTGCGCTTGAATGCACGAAAACCCTCTTGCGCAATGATCTGGTGATCTTGATGCGTGTCATTGGCACTTGGCAGAAAGACCATATCCGGCTGGTAGCGACGGCCTAGTTCAATCATTTTGTCCAGAATCGATTGCCTGAGTTCCGGAAAAAGGCGGACTTCAAAATCAAACACCAAGCAGTCTTCATCTGCGATACCCAAAGCAGCTGTAGCTTTTCGTACTTCGGTGCGAAGAATATCACGGGGCAAATGCGGCAAAACTGACTGTTCAGCAGCGGAAAATGCCACATAGATTACTCGAACACCTTCAGCGATATATTTAGCAATTGTGCCACCACATCCAAACTCACCGTCATCGGTATGAGGGGCAAGAACCAAAATAGTTTTAATTTTTTTCATTTTTTTGTTTTTAAGTTACTTAACCTTCCCTGCAAAACTCATTTCAAGCAAGCGCCAAGCGCTGTTCTGAATTTGGCAGTCGGTTGCAGTCAATAATTCCTAGCACCTCAAACACAAATGGTAAGCCATAGCGTCGCGCCAGCAAGGCCCTCGCCACAGCAGCATATGGATGAAAGCTTGAGCCAATGACCACATCAAGTACACGCCAGGTAATTGCCAGTATATTGCGTATGCACCCGCTGCGGTTAACTGTGTAGGTTGGCAACTTGGCCCACAAAAAGTAAGCCCCCGCCCACCTCAGCTCTTCGTACGTCCCCGAGCGCTGCAGGCCAGTAGCATGCCCACACTGGCAGTGAACGCCACTCCCTGCCAACCCAGCTTTTGCAATGCTCTATCAGGCAGACAAGCCCCCGCACTCTAAGCACCTTCTGGCTCTTGTGCATAGTGGTTGATTACCCAAATGTACTTCATGATATCAACCCTCGAGCCAGTGCCTTGGCGATTTGCCAAAACCACTAGTGTTCCTATAAGCCTTTACTGGCCAGCCCAAAAACGGCACTATGCAATAACTCTAATGACCCGGCAGTTTCTGCGCAGGTCAAACCGCCAACTTAAACATCTTAAATGCTCAGTTTGCCCTAAATCAATTAGCACTTCGAAATTTTTAACCTCGAGATTGCGCAAATTGGGCTTAGGGATCCTTGATTAAAACCTCTCGCAAGCAGCATTAATGAGCGCACCTCGCTGTGTGACCGCCATATTCGCGCATCACCTCGATGAGAGGACTTCACTAATTTTTTCTTGCGCCTTCGCCACGAGCCCTGCCTTGAGTCTTTACTCAAGGCGCATCGGCTTCAAACGATGGCCAACTTCTTCTAGCTCTTTTTTGCACGGCAGGCCAATGCTTGGAACATCATTTGTATAGCGCGCCATGCGGACTCTCAACTCTCTAAAATGTCTGCCACCTCCAAACCGGCCTCAACGCGTTTGAGCGCGCGCACAATCTGGTTGTAACAGAATTTCGATCTCTTGATGTGGAACCTCTTCCAACCGGAAATCCTACTCCCTCACTCTTTTGCCCCTAAAAGATGAGCACACGGCTTCGGCATTTACACGTTTCAACTAAACGGTGAAGATAATAATCATCGCTGCTACTTAAAAGTAGCCTTACTCCGCCGCCCTGATTTAAGATCCAATATAAACAGTACTCCATTTTTGACTTTCGTATTTAAAACAACCATACACCCCAATCACGTCCAAAGTCGAACGAGATTAACGATCAAAATCGCAAAATCAACTAAGTACCACTCTCTGAAATATGAATAATAGCAACTGACATACCGAACATTATCCACATTGGAAAGAAATAGATTACAGAACTAGCTGAAACACACCCAGGAATAAATGCAATCATAGCAAGACAAAGACAACCTGCATGGTACCGATAGAAATTCAACTTATGATACCGAAATATCGAATATAGCCTCCACACAACCGCAAGGTACCAAACTACAAAAATCACAAAAAATAATACGCCCGCCTCCACTAAAATCTCAACCCAAAAGTTATGCATCGATAGCGTTTCCAATCCAGAATGCAATTGAATCAATTCAGATCCGCCACCACCAACACCAACACCACCGCTACCCCAAAGTGCCCTTAATCCATTTAAAATCAAAATAATTCTTACGCCTACGCTATCCCCCCTAGCCTCACCAGTCTGAAAACCTATAATTAATTCCAATAAATATCCAAAATTTTCATTCAGAAAATAAATAATAGCGCTAGAAAAAAACCACATGCAAGGCACCAATACCGCGACAGAAATTAGCAGAACTATGGTGTTGACACGCAGAAGCAAAGACATGCAAAAGCATGAAATACAAACAAGAAATCCAAGCAAAGCGGCCCTTGAACCTGTCATATGGATTAGGCCAAGCAAGACCAATACACCAATGAGCTTCACTAGATTACGCGGATGCAGCAGAAAATATGGAAAAATAATCAACATTCCAATCGCAAAATTATTAGGATTTCCCCAGAACGCAGTAGGCGATCTCAATATATATTCAACAGAATAGTCATCAAGCCCACTCATTTGCTCGGCATCTGGGCGATAGTTATGAGCGAAGGTTGACGTAGGCAATCTGAAATCAAAAATCGACTCAAGACAACCAACAGCCACTGCCGCCAAAAAGGCCATCTTATATATAAAAAACAACTCACTATATTTAATGCGTGTTGTAGCATATGAATTAATCATATACACAGTCAAAACCCCAACAATAATGTAATAAAGATACTTAGCTGCAGAATAAAAACTTAAAGCCCAAGTCAAACTTAGAGCATACCAAATAATCATAATATAAAACATATACATATACCTTGTTTTTACAAGGGGGAAAGTATGTGCCCCAGCCTTACCCGTCACAGCACCAATCCCGAGAAATATACAAAAAACTAGAAATACAACATGAAAAAGATAGATCTTTGAGTAGCCAACCCCCGCACCTATCACTGCAGAAGCCATTAAAACCTTAAAAACACTATCAAGAGAGACTTTCATTTGCACCTTGATTTTCCTATTATTTTCTAGAAACTCTATTGTTTATAGTAAACGTCGAGTCGCTTGATTACGTGTAATAAACCATGATTCTCAACAATCCATCGCCTTGAATTTTCTGCCAAACGTTCCAAATCGATCCTAGAAAGCCGCATAAACCGTTCAAATTCCCGAAGAATTTCCTCTGAACTTTCGGCTTGCAAGTGAGGGAGAGAGGCGGATACAATTGAATTATTTTTCGCATTGCAAATCAATGGCTTACCACAAGATAGCGCTTGCAATTCAGACATTCCGTACGAACCAATAATAAACTGCCCCAATACGATATCGTATTGGCATATTAATCTCACGACCTCACTCTGATCAACAGGCTCAATAAGATTTATTTTTCCTACATAATTAGATTTGGCAAACTTAATAGACTCGTCATTTTTAAACATCGTTACGGATGCATTTTGATACTTTTTGAAAATCTCGGAAATAGCTAAGGATGATATCTCAAATCCTTTTATTCGAGTTGGTGCCGCGAAAAGCAAAATCTTTACCCCCCCCTTGCGCCCCTCAAGAGTCATGCCGCATTGATAAACATCCGGATCTACAGGATTAGGCAAATAGCTGCTTTTAATGCTGTATTTTTCGGCATACGCACTTAAGTCTGGAGTAGAGTACAGCAGTATATTTGCTCGCCATAGCCCTACTTTATTCACTAATCTTCTAGCTATATCTGTTTTATCCAATCTAATATCACTACCGTGTGCGTGGATGACTATTTTCGCCTTTACCCCAATCATCCATAATGCAGATGTGCTGTAGTGGATGTGCACAATATTCGGCTTGAAGTTACTAATAAATTTTCTAGCCTTTACCACGAGGACAATGCGATTGTAAAGAGTAATTAGTTTTTCCCATCGGGTAAATTTCATTTGTTTCGGTATTATATTTATCAAATGGGTTTCATACCCTAGAAATTTACACTGAGCCACGCATAGTAATTCACCCACCGATGCCACATTATTCACATGAAGAACTTTCATGACGTTATTTTTTTTAAGAATTTTATCATTAAATAATTAATATCTCTTGAATTTATTATACCCGCCATAAACAATAACGCACACTGGAAAAATATGAGTACTATTTTAAAAAAACATAGCAACGAGTAGCCTAGAGTTATATTATCCAAATAACGACCAAGCAGCACTAATGCTACATACGTTAGTATCGAAATTAATGCTGATTTCAACGGATAAGGTATGTAGTAATATTTTTGACTGAGATGGACCCATAAAGTTAAGAATGTAATTGCAGAGAGTAGCGTGGCAATTGAGGCTCCCCAAAGTCCCAACAAAGGAACCATGAGCCAGTTTCCGATACCACTTACAATAGAAGCGCTTAATCCGACCCAAAGCTGCAACATACTTTTCTTAGCAATCGAAATTCCCGGAGAAAAAATATACATTTGAGAAATCAAAATTGCAGGTGCGAGAACACAAATGAAGTCGGAGCTTATCAAAAAGTCAGAAGCACCAATTACGATAATTAGCTCCTTCGAAAACAAAGAAAGGCTCAGGCAAGCAACAATTGCAGCAGAAACGAACCACCTTAATAACTTCGAAATTTGATTGGGCGTTTTTCTTTCTTCATGATAACGATACACTATTGGCATGAGTGCAATTTGCAATGCGAATATCAAAAACATTACAACACTTGCCACCTTAGTGGCAAATGCGAAGCGTGCCACCCCTTCTAACCCCTCACTATATTTTATAAAAAATCTACTGATGTAGAGACTTATGAAAACAGCAATGCCTGCAGGCACCAATGGTGCGGAAAATTGAAGTAACATTCTGAGTTTTTTCAAATCTATTCTTAAAACATATCTATTTTGAAGCAACCACCAGCACATTACAATACCAATTCCCGCTGCAATTAATTGCGCCAGCACAATCCCTATCAAACCCCCGCCGAAAAATACAAAAACAGATAACGTAAAAAATATCGTCATAACACTGTAAATTATGCTTATCAGTGCATACTCTTTAGATCTTAACTCCCATCTGAATTGATTAAGTAAAATGAGGAAAATCCCATTTACACCTATATAAAAAATAGCCAGCCTAGTGGAATCCAAGTACTTTGCATCACTCAACAACCAATAATTTAACGACCGCGAAAAGCCGAGCGCAACAACAATGAATAGCGAATACATAATGACAGAAAACCAGAGACCTGTACTAGCCAATAATTTTTGTTCTATCGCATCAGTAACATCATTCCAATACCTTGAGATACCTTGAGAAATCTCCAATGCCACTGTCAAATTAACTAGAATACCAAATGTGAGCATCAAATCCCATGCTCCAAATTCTTCTGCAGATAGTGCTTTTACATATATCGGCAAAAGAATCCACGCAAGACTTTTCGATAGCATGCCAGCCGCACCATACACAAAAGCATCGCGGAATAATTTATTTAACATTAATAATAATTACATGACCTCGCAGGCCATCAAATCGAGAATGATAAGACTAGTGTGGTTTGCTCACTCAAACAAACTGAAGTTATGATTTTGGTATTTTCTTATTTCATCGAGTTGAGTTCGGAAAAATATTTTTTATCTGTTCATTTAATTTCATATATTAACAAAAAAATCATTTATCTGCAATCTGAAAGTATTTTTGATTTAATCTTATGACAAATATCCATCGCTGCAACACCGGCCTCTACATTAGGCACATCGATCGAGCTCAAAGTATGACAAGAAGCAATGAAAGATTGCAACTCAGTCAGCAATGCCTCTTGAGGTGGGACAGCAACAGTCTCCTGAATAGCCGATATTGAATATGGCAAACTATCGCCGATACTTGTTACAGATTGCCGATTGATTATTATCTCTTTTCGAAGCAAGTCGCAATCAACAAACATATCGATACAGGTCGCTTCGATTTTCCTGATCTTTTTATCAGTAATTCGACTTGCTTGGATACGTGAAAACTGCCTATTCTGGTGTGTAATTAGTGCAGAGGCATAATCTATCATGCTGCCGTGTGCGAAACCATGAGCCTCTACGGATTGGGCTGGACCATTTAAGTAAAGTGCCAGATCGATATCATGAATCATTAAGTCGGTTATAACGTCAACATCAGTAATTCTTGAGCTGACCTTATTAGTACGTGTAAAGTCAAGGCTAATAGTACGCGTTGTCCGATCAAGAACTGTTTTTAGGGCTTTCACCGCTGGATTGAAACGTTCAATAAATCCGACTTGAATATTTAACCCCCTCTGCTTTGCAAAAGTAGCTACCTCAAGCGCTTCTTCTAGGGTCGCCGCCAGCGGTTTCTCGACAAAGATATTCTTTACATGCGCGGCGGATATCCGTATATAGTCCGCGTGCGTCACGGTTGGAGTGCAAATTACAACCGCATCAACCTCGGATAGCAAAGACGAAGGGTCAACTACGCCTGGGATACCGAGCGCCTCTCCTGTCTTAATAGCATTTATTTCGTTCGCATCAGCGACAAAAGCCAATTCGCAGCCTTTGAGCATTGACAAGACTCGTACATGGTTCCGCCCCATGTTTCCGAGACCAATAAGACCTATTTTGACTACTTTATTCATGGCTCAAGCCTCTCCAGAAATGAGTTTACCTTCGCGATCAATACGACCTACCGGCCGCGCGGGATTACCCATAACCAAGGTGTAAGGAGCGACGTCTTTAGTTACTACGCTTCCTGCAGCAACCATTGCGAACTCGCCTACGGTAATACCGCAAACGATAGTTGCATTAGCGCCTATGCTTGCACCGTTTTCTATCCACGTTGGGGTAATCTGCCAGTTGACATTGAAGGCTCGTGGTACTTTGTCATTGGTAAAACAAGCATTTGGGCCAACGAAGACGTCATCTCCAATCTCTACTCCGTTGTAGACCGAGACGCTGTTTTGTATCTTGCAGCGGCTACCAATTTTCACCGCATGATCTATATAGACGTCCTTTGAAAGAATGCATCCTTCGCCAATCACTGCGTTTTCGCGAATCTGCACATTGATCCAGACTTTAGTTCCTGCGCCGATACTTGCTTTATCGGAAACGATAGCGGTAGGATGAATATAGGCCTCATTAGTCAACATTGAAAGCTTCCATAACTTCGCCAACAACCGCAACCACATGCTGCAACTCAACCGCTGTCATATAAGGAAACAGTGGCAAGTTAATCACCGATGCGCATAATTTCTCGCCGATGCGACCACCAAAGTGGCTCTTCAGGTAAGCCGCTGCACCCGGCTGGGTGGACATCACGCTTGGATAAATGTTTCCGAAACCAATACCTTCAGCTTTAAGACGAGTTTCCAAACGAATCTTGATCGAGGCATCCTGAACCAAACAGACGTTGCAATAGCCGTTCTCGGCATAGCCGGCCGGGGCTTTCATCAGCTGAATACCTGTGGCTGGTAAATGATTGAGATAATAAGCAACAGCCTCGCGACGCGATGCAATCCGAGCGTCAATGTGATCCAACGACAAGTTGAGGAACGCCGCCTGCAAAGAATCCAGACGCGAATTCCAACCCACATCCCCATAGCCGTAGTGCGCTGTTCGACCATGATTGCCCAGTCGGCGTACCGTATCAGCCAATTCCGGATCATCTGTAAAAACCGCACCACCATCACCAGCCGCACCGAGAACCTTGGCTGGGTAAAAAGAGGTTGTGGAAATATGTGCCCCTTTGAAAATGGATGCCCCCTGATATAGCACACCAAACGCTTGGGCTCCGTCCTCAACGAGCGCCACCCCCTCCTCACGGCATAACTGTCGAAGCGCGAGCAGACGAGCACTACCCCATCCGTATAAGTGGGCAATCAGTGCAGCCTTTGGCCTAGCTTCTTGAATAGCCTGAGCAAACGCATCGAAACTCACGCCTCCATCGCTCATATCTACGTCCACTGTCACGGGCTTGCCGCCTACATTCACCACCGCCTCGAAGGTCGCCCAGAAAGTGACATTAGGTACAAGCACTGCGTCCCCTTCGCCGACACCGACAGCTCGCAATGCCAACTGCAGTGCATCGGTACCATTGGCACAGCTCACTGCGTGTGCGACCTGTAATTCCGTCTTAAGTCGATTTTCAAGAATGTCCACTTCAGCGCCGCCGATGAATTGAGCACCCAAGGTCATTGAGTGGAATTTCTCCATCAATGCCTGATGAAACCCTTTTTCTGTTCGCTTTAAGTCTATAAATGGAATATTAATTTTGCTCACCTTTGATTTTATGCAAGATTGATTTATTGATGACCATCAGAAAATCGCACCAATTTTTCTAAATTAAGAACCTTAAAATCGTTCTTTGTAAATCAAATGACAAATCCGCGCCCATCGGCAAACTCATCACCAGCTTCGCAAGCTGCTGCGCTACAGGCGTGCAGTTTGGGCAACATAGATAATTATAGGCAGGCTGCTCGTTCAACGGCACTGGGTAGTGCACCGCGGTGGGAATGCCAGCCTCGGCCAATCGCTTTTGCAGCGCTTCGCGGTGAGTCACCATGACGGTGTATTGGGCATAGACACTGGTGCGATCGGGTCGCTGCTGCACACGGGCTAAGCCAGCTTGGTCTAGCAACTGATTGTAACGCTGGCCTATTTCCATGCGTTGCTGTACTTCCCATTCAAAACGCTCAAGCTTGGCCAGAACGATAGCGCACTGCAGAGTATCCATGCGTCCGCCCACGCCTACGCGGGTATGCACGTAGCGCTGACTTTGACCGTGCACCCGGATCTCACGCATAGCCTGGGCCAAGGCGTCGTCATTGGTGAAGATGGCACCGCCGTCGCCATAGCAGCCCAGTGGCTTGCTGGGGAAAAAGCTGGTGCATCCAATGGTGCTGAGGTTGCAGCTCTGACGGCCTTTGTAGGTGGCACCGAAGCTTTGGGCGGCGTCCTCAATGACGGGCAAGTTGCCGTATCTGGCCGCGATGGCGTTGATGGTGTCCATGTCTGCGGGTTGGCCGTACAGACTGACCGGCATGATGGCCTTTGTGCGGGGGGTGATGGCCGCCTGAATCAGGTCGGCATTAATGTTGCCGGTGTCTGGCTCCACATCCACGAACACAGGCTTAGCCCCCAAGAGCACGATTACTTCGGCCGTAGCCACAAAGGTGAACGGGGTGGTAACGATTTCATCACCCGGTCCAATGCCCAGAGCCATCAGGCTCATAAGCAGGGCTTCGGTGCCACTAGCGCATGTGATGCAGTGCTTGGCCCCCGTGAAGTCCGAGAGCTTGTTTTCTAGCTCCTTGACCTCGGGTCCCATGATGTAGTGGCCGTGCTCCAGCACCCCGTCGATGCGGGTTTGGATTTGCCGCTTAAGGGCTTTGTATTGGGTTTTGAGGTCAATAAAGGGGATGGTCATGGCGTCTGTCGCTTCAATTGATCTTGGCTGAGGATGTAGACCTGCCCAGTGTGCATACAGGTGTATTGGCCTTCCCCTTGGATGGGTAAAGGAATTTGCTCGCCATATTCGCTCATCCAGCCCACGTGCTTGGCAGGCACGCCCACCATCAGCGCGTAAGGCTTGACGTCTTTGTTCACCACCGCGCCAGCCCCCACAAAGGCATATTCACCGAGGGTGACGCCACACACGATAGTGCAATTGGCACCGAGTGTGACACCTTTTTTGACTAGGGTATTGCGGTATTCGCTTTTCCGCTCAATCAAAGAGCGTGGGTTGTAGACGTTGGTAAAGACCATGCTGGGGCCACAAAAAACCCCCTCCTCCAAGGTGACGTTGTCGTACACGCTAACGTTGTTTTGGATTTTACAATTATCGCCAATGCTGACTTTATTACCGACAAATACGTTTTGCCCCAAGGAAACGCCGTTACCTATTTGAGCGCCGCTGCAGATGTGTGCAAAGTGCCATACGCGACTACCTTCGCCTATTTGAGCGCCCTCGTCAACGATGGCGCTTGGATGAACCGAGTAGCTCTGGGAGCTCAAATTAACACTCCAGCGGCAATGCGACTTTGACGCCATCTCTAGCCGAGCGGTACATTGCCACAAGTAGCTCTAAACTCTTGAGACCAGAGCGTCCATCTGTCTCGGCCTCAGCCTCACCACGTAATGTTTTAATGACGTTGCCGTAATACAGCGGGTGTCCCAAGCCATATACGCTGGTTGTGGCATAACTGGCTGTTTTGATTTCTGCATCTTCTGGCCGCACGTCAGAAAACTGCCATTCTTGAATTTCGTTCACTGCCACACCACCCACGCGGACTGTACCTTTTTCCCCCAAAATGGTAATGGAGCCTTCCAAATTTTTGGGGTAGGTCAGCATGCTGACATTGAGCGTGCCCATGGCACCACTGCGCCATTTAATAATAGCTACGCCACTGTCTTCTGCCTCAATGTTGCGTGATTGAGTGGCCGTATAGCTCATGACACTTTCAACTGGACCAATGACCCAATCTAATAAGTCAATGTAGTGGCTGGCTTGGTTCATAAATGCGCCGCCATCAAACTCCCACGTTCCGCGCCAGCCGTTGCCTTGGTCATAGTAGTCTTGCGGGCGCGTCCAAAACACATTGAGCGCAACGTTATAAATGCGCCCAAAGCGGCCTTGCTCTACAGCTTGCTTAAGTAACTGCAAGGTGGCATTACGACGGTTTTGCTTCACAACAAATAGCCGAACACCTGCATCGTCGCATGCCTTGACCATATGCAAGCCGTCCTGCCAACGGGTGGCCATGGGCTTTTCGGTCATTACATGTTTGCCTGCTTTTGCCACATCAATGGCTTGTTGAGGATGTAGGCCACTGGGGGTTGTGAGCACCACCAAGTCTGCAGTGGTGGTTTTAAGCATGTCTGTGAGGTGCCGGTGACCTTTAGCGCCCGTGCGATCGATGGCCGACGTGAGTGCAACTGGGTCGATGTCACACACATCAACTAACTCGATGCTGCTGGCATGACCTTCGATTGCGCCAAAGTGATTGGCCGAAATGCGACCGCATCCGACTAAAGCTAAGCGAAGTTTGCGGCCTGTGATGGAAGTGTAGTTTTGCATGTAACCGGCGGTTAAAAACGAAAGACCGTAAAGCCTGCGCTAGCAGCTTCATGACGGCTGTAAAGAGATTTGATGTCGGCCAAAACTGGTTTCTCCGATTTACACAGGTCGCGAAGCTGGGTTACCGTCATTTCGCGATACTCGTGATGACCGACAGCTACAACCAAAGCATCTACTTGGTTGTGTGCATCGATGACACCTAGCTGGATGCCATATTCATGCCTAACTTCATCAGCCTCAGCCCAAGGGTCCGCCACCAGTACGTTGACACCCCATTGCTGCAGCTCTTTTACCAAATCGGCCACTTTGCTATTGCGGATGTCTGGGCAATTTTCTTTGAAGGTGATGCCCATCACACCCACGGTGCTGCGCGCGACATCAATGCCGTTTTGCAGCATGCGCTTAATGACACTACTTGCAGCATAGCGAGCCATGTCGTCATTGATGCGGCGCCCTGCCAAAATGACTTGCGGGTGATAACCTAATTCTTCTGCTTTATGCGTTAAGTAGTATGGATCCACACCAATGCAGTGGCCACCTACCATGCCGGGGCGAAATGGCAAAAAATTCCATTTGCTACCAGCAGCCTCCAAGACCTCTAGGGTATCAATGCCTATACGTTCAAAGATAACAGACAGCTCATTCACAAATGCGATGTTGAGGTCGCGTTGGCTGTTTTCAATTACCTTTGCAGCCTCGGCAACTTTAAGACTACTAGTCTTCCATGTACCTGCCTTGATGATTTCTTGATACAGGGCATCAACCGCATCAGCCACCTCGGGCGTACTGCCGCTTGTGATTTTCTTAATGGTGGTAAGAGTGTTGACTTTGTCGCCTGGGTTTATGCGCTCCGGACTGTATCCGCAGAAAAAATCTTGATTGAATTTAAGACCACTTAATTTTTCAAGTACAGGTACGCATACTTCCTCGGTGGCCCCAGGATAAACGGTAGACTCGTAAATAACGATATCACCCGCCTTAAGCACTTTACTGACTGTTTCACTGGCCTTAACCAATGGCATCATATTTGGCCGATTAGCTTGATCTACGGGGGTAGGCACCGTGACGATAAAAATCTGACAGGCGTTAAGGTCAGCAAGCTGATTGCTGTATTGAAGGTATCGCGCTTCCTTTAATTGTGTAGAGTTGCACTCTAAGGTGTGATCTTGCCCAGATTTCAACTCAGCAATTCGCTGTTGATTGATATCAAAGCCCAATACTTTGCGATGCTTACCAAACTCAACCGCAAGCGGAAGCCCCACATAGCCAAGGCCAATAATTGCAATGGTGGATTGAGAAATATTCATTTGAATTGAAATGCTTTTTTTATTAACGCGATTTTCTGCATAACCTCGTCTTCTTGTGCAGCAGACGCCCAAGCTTTACGGACAAACACAAAAATCATTAGAGCAAGCCCCGAAACGAGGAAGGCAGACAAAATCACCAAGCCTCGTTTAGGCGAGACTTGGTATTGCGGAAAGCTAGGCTGCTGCACAAACACCTCAGAGCCTTTAGGCTCAAGTTTTTGGCGAAACGCTTCATTTTCTTGGCTTCTTTGGGCAATATCGGTGTTGATGATCGTTAAATTTTTAATTATCGACTCTTGGACCAAATCAGACATCAACCCCTTCTTCAAGCTATGTTGAATTGACTCCATTGCATCTTCTTCCACTTCAATCGCTCGGGCATTAATGGCAATGGTTTTTTCCAGCAAGATTTTTTCTTGTCCTTTGACTTGAAGTTCTTTCAACAACAAAGTAATAGCATTTGTACCAAGCGCCTGGGCAGCCTCTGGCGTAGCGCCCTTGGTAGTAATAGTAACTAGTTTGGTTTTTTTATCCACCGCGTATGTCAAGCGATTCCTTAGTATTCGCCGAGCATCATCTACTACTCCCTCAGACTCGGCCAACAAGCCAAACTTTTGAATCAATGCATCCACAACTGGAGGCGCCATGTGTAACAGTGCGACCTCTTCCTCCGCAAGTCGCACAATGGCAACAGACTCAAACGTTTTAGGCCAAGCAAAGCTCAGCGCACCGGCCACCACGCCAGCAATTAGGGGGCCAAACATCAGCAATCTCCACGACTCGGCCAGGGTGACCAAAATATCTAGCAAACTGATTTCGTCGTCTTGGTAGGTTTGAAGAGGTTGCTCTGTCATGCGTTTTTTTTTGTATGGGTTTGTACTTTGCCAAAGCGGCGCTCTCGCGTGGCGTACCAGTGCAGTGCCGTGTTTAACTCTGCCTCATCAAACTCAGGCCACAGCGCATCGGTAAAGTACAGCTCGGCATAAGCGGCCTGCCAGAGCAAGAAGTTGCTGATGCGGTGCTCGCCGCCTGTGCGGATCAACAGGTCCACATCAGGCATACCAGCAGTGCTGAGGTGTTGTGCAAGCTGATCTTGCGTCAGCTCATTTGCGCTTGCAGCCGGATGAGCGGCGTGCCAATTTTTAACTGCTTGCACCAAATCCCACTGGCCACCATAATTAGCCGCCACCACAAGCGTGATAGCTTGGTTGTGTTGGGTGGAGTGCTCTGCTGCGCTGATACGGGTCTGCAGCTCTGGCGCAAAACCCGCCACATCACCGATCACCTTGAGGCGAACGCCTGCAGCAGCAAGTGCACCCATTTCTTTTTCAAGATACTGCACAAACAGCCCCATAAGGGTGGACACCTCGTCAGCAGGGCGTTGCCAGTTTTCTGTACTGAAGGCAAATAGGGTGAGGTACTTGATACCCAGTTTGGCACAATGCTCGACCAATGCTTTGACACCCGATGCACCTTTAGCATGACCCACGGTGCGGGGCATGTGGCGCCTTTGGGCCCAACGACCATTGCCATCCATGATGATGGCAATGTGCTGAGGCAATGTGGGCTGGGTTTGTAATGGCACGAACTTAAGATGAAAACACAACGAGCACGCTACCGCTGATTCGCTCAATAGCAAACCCCTGATTGTCTACTGAATTTGACAATGAAATGAGGCTGGCTTGTTAGCTTTGGTCAAAGCTTTACTCAATCAGCTTGGTTGCAACCGACAAAACCAAAAACTGCTTGGAAGACCTCTCACGCAAAAGCGGCCAAAGAGATGTGCCAGCGCCACCACATAAGACAACAGGAACGACTTAATGCATTTAAGAATTATCGCTGTGAAGCTAGACCACACGTAGACTCTCCACCGCCATAAGTAGTTTTTGCGGCTGTCCGAGCAAGTCAACCAAGACAAAAGCACGAATTTCACCATCATGCGCAATGTATTTACCCTCTAAGCCTTGTAACGGGCCATTAGCCACTTGCACGTTGTCACCAGGTGCGAACATGCGCTCTAGTGTTTCAGGCGGCGCCTCTTTTAAAAATGCGATGAACTCGGGCGGTACTTTGGCAGGTTGAGGGCCAAAGCTAACCAGTTTACTTACACCCAAAGTAGAACGGATAGGGCCCCAGTTTTGAGTTTGGTCGTCAAGCTGAATAAACAAGTAGCGGCTGAACAAGGGCTCGGTGATGGTCTGCACTTTTTGATTGCGCAGCTTTTGCACTTGCATGGTGGGCAAGAAGCAGTTGAACCCTTGATTTTGCAAGTTTTCAAGGGCGCGCGCCTCTTGACGAGGCTTGGTATGAACCACGTACCAAGCGGTGGTGTTTGTCTCGGGTATTTCGCTACGCATTGTTTGAGAAGTCTAACTAAACTTCGTGTGCCGTTTCGCTGCACACGGCGTTAAAGTGCAGCTTTATGTTTTGTTTGAAAGTGTGTCCACATGTCTACCAAAAACCCATTCGACCCCGCTGCCATGTCTGACAACGTGAAAGAGCAAGCGCAGCAAATTTGGCTGGCTGGCTTGGGCGCATTTGCGAAGGCACAAGAAGACGGCACCAAAGCGTTTGAAAAGCTGGTGAGCGACGGCATCACCATGCAACGCAAGGTGCACACCACCGCCGAAGAAAAGCTGGCCGAGGCCACACAAAAAGCCACGCAAGCCGCACACACCCTGAGCGAGCGCGCCACCGGCCAATGGGGCAAGCTGGAAGGTATTTTTG
>ERZ650301.64-NODE-64-length-22847-cov-10.352448_pt1 | contig 22847 bp, 22 predicted proteins | sample MGYA00376237_ERZ650301 | MGnify/ENA primary metagenome ERZ650301 (study PRJEB26733, sample SAMN07839255) | wastewater metagenome | biome: small river; feature: stream; material: water | place: USA: North Carolina | collected 2016-04-05 ...
CCGCCGCTGCATACAAAGCCTTTGGTGGAACGGCTGCTGCCGCAGCCAGTGGTGCCACGCTTGCTGCAGTCGTGGTCATGCTCATGACGCCACCTCGTGATAAGCGCGAATGGACGGTCGGATTGATCAGTACTGTGGTTTCCAGCATTGGAGGCGGTGCCACCACGATCGAGTATTTCCAGCTTCACCACTGGGCATTCTCAACAGTGGGCCTGTGCGCCATGGGCGGTTTGATTTTTGCATGCGGCTTGCCCGGTTGGGCATTGGTACGGTGGATTTTTAACTTCATCGATAAGCACCGCGAAGCGGGAATTGATGAAATTGCACGTGACGTCAAGGAGCTCTTGTAATGAAAGCTCACGACTTCATTTCTTTGATTGGTGGCGCAGCCAAGGCTTCAGCCAAGTTGTCCAGTGTTCCGGCCAGCTTCACGGTTGCGCAGGCAGCGTTGGAGTCTGCGTGGGGTGAATCCTTGCTCGCGCGGCAGGGTAAAAACCTCTTCGGTGTCAAAGCAGATTCATCTTGGCAGGGAGACGTGCTGACCATCAATACCCGTGAATTTCTGCACGGCACCTGGGTCATGGTTCCGGCCCGCTGGCGCAAGTACAAGGATTGGCAGACCTGCATAGATGACCATGCTGCGTTCTTGCTTCAAAACCGGCGCTACGCAGCTTGCTTTCAGTGCACCTCTGGCGATGCCTTTGCCAGAGCTGTGGCAAAAGCTGGATATGCAACTGACCCGGATTACGCAGACAAAGTGGTCTCGATCATCACTCAACACCGGTTGGGTTCACTAGATCAGGACGTCTGATGCTTTCCATTTTTACTCTATCAGTCGCATTGCCATGGCGACTGATCACAGCAAGTGCGCTTGCCAGCGTCCTTTTCATTGGTGGTTGCCGCTTTGGCGAGCGGCGCATCACCACCCAATGGACGGCAGAAAAGATCGCCTCTGCTCAGGCCGTGGCCTTGCAAACGATACATGTTGCCAATGTCACCGAGCAGCAAACCATCATCAATCAGAAGGTAATAGATGAATTCAACAAAACCAAGGCACAGCTTACGGCTGATCGTCAGCGTTTGCTTGCCCGTGTTCCTCTGCGCGTGCGTGTCGAGTCCTCAAATGGTGACAGCACCATGCCCGGCTTTTCCGTCAGTGCCGCAGGAGTTACTAGTGTCACCGCCGACCCTGTACCTTCTTCAGCTGCCACCTGCGAAAAATTAACCCAAGACGCAGCTCAAACCACGCTCATGGTGTTGTCGTTTCAGCGCTGGTACGCCGAGCAGTCAAAGGTTCAGTCGCAAACCACAGCGCCTTAACTAGGTATTTAGATTAACACGTCACCAGTAAGACCAAGCCTCTTTTTAGACCCCGTCTGCGTTCACCATCCCTTGGGGGTTGGTGGGCTGTAGGCGGGGTCTTTGGTCGTTTCTATTAGCCTGTTTACCAATTTATCAGACTTTGACTTGACTAGCCCGCCAACCAGAGCGTTCATGCTGGCATGACAGACATGAATATCAAAAAGCGTGCGAATCCAGGTGCTGATCTATGACGCCCCGACTCCTGACCACCCAAGAAGCGGCCGAGCGCTTAGGCCTGACCCCCGGAAGTTTGTTGGAGCTGCGTTGGCAGGACGATGGCCTGCCAATTTCTCAAAAAGGGCTGGATGTCCATTACCGCCTTGAAGATCTCGAGGCTTTTGAACAACGTGAGTTGCGTCAACTTTTAAAACAGACCTTGCTTCATGAGCGGCCTCTTCCCTTGATTCGCTCAATTGCCCGCTCGCTAGCCTTGGCGGTCAACACCTTGGGTGTAGAGAGCGATCCGGTGTTGTTCACAACGCAGCGGGAGGACTTGAAACCTGCGCCAAAGGTGAAGCCTCCCAAGCTGGGTACTGAAAAACAAAAAATTACCTCGGCAACCCCAGCTTCTCCTGCCTTAAAACCCGCACCCGATCTGAGCCTTCCGCCAAACGCCTCTTGGTACTTGGTGCATACCAAAGCGCGGCAAGAAGCAACCGCACTCACCAATTTGGAGCGGCAGAACTACCGCTGCTACATGCCCACGCTTCATATCGAAAAAATTCGTCGTGGCAAGAGTGTGATTGTTGAAGAGCCCTTGTTTCCCAGTTACGTCTTTGTGCAGCTGGACGACAGTGGCAATGGCCAAAGTTGGACCCCCATCCGCTCAACGCTGGGTGTGTGCGAGCTGGTGCGTTTTGGGGGCAAGTCGCCAAAGGTCGATCCTCATCTGATCTCAGCTTTGCTTGAGCGCGAGCACTTACAGCAAGCCAACCCGCAAGCGCTGTTTGCAACAGGCGACAAAGTGGTGGTGATTGAGGGGGCCTTTGCCGGCATGGAGGCGATTTATCAAATGGCAGACGCCCAACGCCGCTCCATGATTTTGTTGAACATGCTCAACAAACCGGTGCCAATGCGCATTGAGCCCTGCCTTTTGCGAAAGGTGGGCTGAATCTGCAAAAAACGACTTGATAGATCTTGGCTTTCGAAGCCAACATGACCTGAACGAAACCACCACGCCAACGCAAGAACGCAATAGTGCAACCAACGCAACAACCACGGACCCTAACCCACAGACTATGACGATTGAAGAAGTATCCAAGCAATTCAGAGCCGCGCAGTACGTGCGCATGTCCACCGAACATCAGCAGTACTCCACCCACAACCAGGCCGACAAGATTCTGGAATACGCCGACCGGCGTGGCATCGAGATCGTGCGCACCTATGCCGACGAGGGCAAAAGCGGCCTGTCCATCGATGGCCGCGCCTCGCTGCAAAAGCTCATTGCCGACGTCGAATCTGGCAACGCCGACTTCAACCTCATCCTGGTCTACGACGTGAGCCGCTGGGGCCGGTTTCAGGATGCGGACGAATCGGCCTATTACGAGTACATCTGCAAGCGCAAAAACATCCACGTCGCCTACGTGGCCGAGCAGTTTGAAAACGACGGCTCACCGGTCTCCACCATCGTCAAAGGCGTCAAGCGTGCCATGGCCGGTGAGTACAGCCGCGAACTTTCGGCCAAGGTCTTTGCCGGACAGTGCCGGCTCATCGAATTGGGTTTCCGCCAAGGCGGCCCTGCAGGCTACGGTCTGCGCCGGGTGCTGATCGACCAGGCCGGCACCATCAAAGGCGAACTCAAAAACGGCGAGCACAAAAGCCTGCAAACCGACCGCGTCATCCTCATGCCTGGCCCCGATCACGAAGTGGCCACGGTCTTGCAGATGTTTGCCTGGTACATCCAAGACGATTTGCCCCTTGCTGAAATTGCCAAGCGGCTCAACGACCAGGGCATCCGCACCGACTATGGCCGATCCTGGACGTACAGCACCGTGCGCCAGGTGCTCACCAACGAAAAGTACATCGGCAACAACGTCTACAACCGCCGCTCTTTCAAGCTCAAGAAAAAGCACGTCAACAACCCACCTCCCATGTGGATCCGCAAGGAGGGTGCGTTTGAAGGTGTCGTGCCGCTCGACACTTTCCTCAAAGCCCAAGAAGTGCTGGCCGAACGCACCCGCCGCTACAGCGACGAAGAGCTGCTGGGTCACCTCAAGCAGCTTTATGCCGAATGCGGCACCTTGTCGGGCTTCATCATCGACCAGGCGCCCGGGTTGCCGTGCGCCATCACATTTGCCCAGCGCTTTGGCAGCCTTAGCCGGGCCTACGAGTTGGTGGGGTTTCACACCTCGCGCGATCAAGGCTTCATTGAGGTCAATCGGCGCCTGCGCCAACTCCACCCCGAAATCGTGCGCCGCACCGAAGAGACCATTGCCGAGTTGGGCGGCAGCGTGCGCCGAGACGGCAAAACCGACCTGCTGACCCTCAACGACGAGCTGGTCATCAGCCTGGTGTTGGCGCGCTGTCAAACCCTGCCCAACGGTCAGCAACGCTGGCGCATCCGGTTTGATACCGAACGCTTCAATCCCGACATCACGGTGGCGGTTCGGCTCGATGCGCACAACACCAGCGAGCTCGACTACTACCTCTTGCCCCGTCTGGACCTGCCCGAGCAGGAGATTCGGGTCTGCAACCGTAACGGCGCCAACTTCGAGTGCTTCCGGTTTGACGACCTGAACTTCTTTTACGGCATGTCCGAGCGTGAACGCTTGCAGCGCAAGTTTTAACCCCACCCCTTATCCCTCACGAAACCTGAAAGGACCCACCCCATGCACAGCACCACAAACCCAACACCACGGAGGCCGTCATGATGACCGACACCCCAGAAAACGTGACCCTGGTGCCCATTGCACGCATCGAGGTGCTCAACTCCCGCGACCGCAACATGAAGGTCTTTGAAGAGATCGTCGAGAGCATCCAGCTCATCGGCCTCAAAAAGCCCATCACCGTGGCCGAGCGGCCGGGCGAAGACGGTCAGCCCAAATATGTGCTGGTCTGTGGGGAAGGGCGCTTGAACGCCTTCCGTATCCTGGGCGAAACACACATCCCCGCCCTGGTGGTGGATGTGAGCGATGAAGACGCCTTCATCATGAGCCTGGCCGAAAACATCGCCCGCCGGGGCTACCGGCCGCTGGAAATCCTGGCCGATATCGAGCTCTTGCGCAACCGGGGCTACTCGGCTGACGTCATCATCCAAAAGACAGGCCTGTCACCCAAATACGTGCGCGATATCGTCTTTTTGTTGGAGCAAGGCGAAGAGCGCCTGATCGAAGGTGTGCAGCGCGGCTCCATCCCGCTCACCACTGCCTTGGAAATTGCCCGGGCCAGTGCCAACGACCCAAACAATGCCAACAGCAGCGCCAATGGCGAGGGGCAGGGTGAGGGCGGTGGATCCAACCTGGGTGACCTGCTGCAAGAGGCCTATGAAAACGGCCAACTCAAAGGCCGCCAGATCATCGAGGCCAAACGCCTGATCGAAAAACGCCAGCAGTTGGGGCCGTCTTCGCCCAATGCGGCGCAGATCAAACCTCCCACCTCCAGCTACAGCCTGGTGCGCACCTACCAAAAAGAGGTGGAACGCCAGCGCAAGATGGTTCTCAAAGCTGAGCACGCGCACCAACGCCTGCTACTGGTGGTACAGGGCCTCAAAAAACTCTTTGCCGACGAAAACTTCGTCACCCTGCTGCGCGCCGAGGGGCTGGACACCCTGCCCAAGTACCTGGCCGAACGCATCACCCAATTTGAAGGAGCCCCAGCATGAACCCTAGCAGCAACGCCCAACCCAAAATCGCCGAAATGTACCCCGGCATCTACCAGCCCGCCAGCCAGGCCGAAGGGGAGGGTGGGCCAGACCTTCCCATGCAACCCCTCAACACCCTGCTGGGCTTTGACCTGGAAACCTACCAGGTGCCGCTGGACCAGCTGCTCCCCAGCAAAAAGATCATGGACGGCACCATGAGCACCCGCAAATACAAGCAGGTGGTCTCCTCCATCCACGAAATCGGTCTGATCGAACCCCTGTCCGTCATCCAGCCCGACCCCAAAAAGTCAGAGTTCCTGTTGCTCGACGGCCACCTGCGGGTGTTGGCCCTCAAAGAGCTGGGGATGGAAACAGCACCCTGCCTGATGGCCAAAGACGACGAAACCTTCTCATACAACCACCGAATCAACCGCCTGTCTACAGTTCAAGAGCACTACATGCTGCGCCGCGCCATTGACCGAGGCGTCAGCCGCGAACGGCTGGCCCGGGCGTTCAATGTCAACCTCAGCTCCATCAACCGCCGCATCAACCTGCTCGAAGGCATCTGCCCCGAAGCCATCGACCTGCTGCAAGACAAGCAGTTCACCCCAGACGTCACCCGCATCCTGCGCAACATGAAGGCCGCCCGACAGGTGGAGGCGGTGGAGCTCATGGTGACCAGCAACACCATCACCGTGGCCCATGCCGAAGCACTGCTAAAAGCCACGCCACCTGAGCAGCGGGCCGACCTGAAACCTGCCGAGCGCGACAAAACTTCACCCATCGAGCAGATCGTCAAGCTGGAGAAGGAAATGAGCCAGGTGCAGACCCAGTACAAAGACGCAGAGCAGAACTACGGCTCCGACCTGCTCAACCTGGTTGTGGCCAAGGGGTACTTGACCAAGCTGCTGTCCAACGATGCGGTCAACAGTTATGTCCAACGCCACGAGCCCGAGATCCTGGAGCAGTTTGAGTTGGTGGTGAACACCGTCAGCATGGAAGAGGCGGTGCAGCAGCAGGCCGAAACCACGCCAGCAGACGTCAGTGAGGCGTCGGCACCTTGATGGTTTCGATAAATATTTTGTCCATGTCATCGAAAACTCATCTGATGGAATCTACAATCATGCGAATTCGCACAAACGTTCCGCCATGGAACAGCACCTAGCGCGCTTGTCCGTAGTGACACGGCATGGCGGTAGCGTGGCCAAAACCCCCTTACATGACCAGTCGCCGATCCCAGCTCCAAGAAGACACCTACTTCAGGGTCTTGCGCATGCTGCAAGACAACCCTGACATGACCCAGCGCGAGATTGCTGAAAAACTGGGCATCAGTACCAGTGGACTGAATTACTGCCTTAAGGCGCTCATTGATAAGGGCTGGGTCAAGGTGCAGAACTTCAGCCAGAGCAAGAACAAGTTTGGCTATATCTACGTGCTCACGCCACAGGGTATTGCCGAGAAAGCCTTGCTTGCTGGCAGTTTTTTGATGCGAAAAATGACCGAATACGAACAACTTCAGGCCGAAATTGAAGCGCTCAAAGTCGAAATGAGCTGCCTGGATATCGACGGTCAGAAAGCCCAAAACGCATGATTCAAGTCACCCCCGGGATCCTCTTTGGTGGCTTTGGTGCCCGCCTGTGGCCACTCGCACTGGTTTTCCTAAACAGTTCTTGTGCCCCACTGGAGCCGATAGCCTGTTCCAGCAGGCTACCCCGAGCATAGCCAATATCAGCCTAGATTTGGAAGTGTTTGTAAGATGCTTTATGCAATGCTACTTTCGACCCGTGCAGTCAACATGGGTAGCGGCCTTTTATGCTTGATTATTGTTGCGGGCAGCTATGACAGTTTTTCAGCAGGCCGGATCTACACTCTGATCAGCCTCGCAGGAGCGGCCGCACTTTTTGAGCTTGGCCTCTCGACGCTTGTGTTACAGCGTGCCAGCCAAGTAACCCGAGAGAAAAGCTGGAACCCTCTAGACCCAGCGCAGAGTCATGAATTGATCACTCCGTCTATGGGGCACTACCTAGTCCTCATCTGCTTGCAAGCCTTGCTGCTGCTAACAGTGCTTTTGCCGGTTGGGCTCTGGGTCATCGTTGATGTGTTCAAGGAGCCCGTCGCGGGCCAAGGCTTTTTTGCCTGGGTAGGTGCTTGTATGGTTATGGCACTGGGACTCCCAACAGCCTTGGTACTCAGTATTCTGGAGGGGCTGGGCCAGTTGGCTGTCGTGGCAAAAGTACGTGCTGTTCAAGCTTTGACCAGCCTGCTCGCCCTGAATCTGCCGCTTTTTTTTGGGTTTGGTTATCCGGCGGTAGCCATTCAACTGGCTTGCGCTCTGGCGCTCGGATGGCTTACGCTGTGGGCCTTGAATGGTCCCTTTGTGAAGTTGATTTTGCGGCATCTCAGTTTGCAGTTTGTGAGCGCCAGAGCCAAGCTTGACTGGCCTTTCCAGTGGCGACTGAGCCTGAGTTTTTTGAGCGGCTATTTTTCCAACCAGGCGTGGGTTGTAGCGATCAGCCTGACCGGTGCAGTGGCACTGGCTGGAAACGTGGCGATGACCTTGCAGGTGTTGATGTCGATGGTCGGATTCGCAATGACGCCAATTGCTGCCCGACTTGCAACCCTGAGTGCTCTTGCGCGGAAGGACAGTAGGGTTGAATATCACAAGCTTACTAGTGTGTTGATCCGGCAGAGCGGCCTGATCTTCTTGGTCATGCTTGCCGTAGTTGCAGTTGGCTTTGCATGCGCCAACTATTGGGCCCCTGAAATTACGTCAAGACTTCTTCCTACGGGGCCGTTGATCGTGATTTTGGTGCTCGCTCCCCTTGTGCTATGTCTAGGTGCATTGACGCTTCTTAATCAATCTCTGGGCCGAGACGATCTCTACATTGTTTCCGTTTTTAGAATTTGTGCGCCTTTAATTGTTATTAGCATTCTTGGGGGTGACTTCTCGGCCTGGTCCTTCACCCTGTCTTTTACGGCTATCGTTCTGTTGTCAGTTTTGGTCGGCCTGAAAATTCACAGTCGATCTCTATTACACCTCTTATCATGAAAATTGATGTCGCCGTCCAGTCTTACCGAAAACCGGAATCCCTCATTTATACGCTCTTTAGCCTTCACCGGCATAGTCGAGACGCGATTGACACCGTCTGGATCAACGACGACCGTTCCGGTGGTGATGTACTTGAGCATTACCGCCGACTCGAAGAATCAGGTGCCCTCTCACCTTGGAAAATTCGAATCAGAGAAAACACACACCGCATGGGCTGGTGGGTGTCCTTTGTACGCGGCTACCGGCCCGCTTACGCAAGCTTCTGGTTTCGACTCAAACGCATGGCCTGGAACTGGTACCAAAATGGATCTGTTTACGTTCTTCAGGAGGATTTGCGCTACCAGTGGGCCTTAAGCTGTACGGACAAAAAATACCTCTTCGTGATTCACGACGATATCGAATTCAAGCGAGACATCGTCTCTGTGTATCTAGCCAGTATTCAAGCCGCTCCGGACCGAGCGATCGTTGGCGACTTAGGGCAATGCTGGCGCTGCGACTTTAGTGCGCAGGGCTGCAACCCTCAGAAGTTGCTTTCGGGCTATCGCCCCTCACTATCGTGGCCGAGCACAAAGGTGAAGGCTGATTCTCACGCATGGGCTTGCCGTATTAACGAATGGAGCGCGCTATTGAAGGTGGAGGTAGCGAATGACATCGCAGAAAAAGAAAAAGTTTTTTTTGGCAACTACGACGCCAATGGTGACATTTCTGCCTATTGGTTCAGCAGGGTTGTTCAGGCCGGCTATAGCTTTGACGATCCTCTGCCCACAGCCCAAAACCGATTGTTCTACTATAAACACTGGGATGGCGGTATCACCGGTCATTCTGCTTGGGTTGATCAAGGGAAAGGCAAGACGCCTTATGACGGCAAGCGTTTGCGGTGCGATTTAAAACGAGAGTTTGGCTACGACATGGACGATGTCGCCTGCTCCAAAGGAAAGCCGCGCCATGATTGACAGTGCAAAGCCAAGCATTGCTCTGGTGGTGACATCTTGTGGGCGTGCCAGCTTGCTGCACCGCACGCTGACGACATTCGCTGAATTCAACACCTTGGCGATCAATGAGGCCATCGTGATTGAAGATGGCGGCCTGGAACATGATCGGGAGTCACTGGCGCGCATGTTAAAGCTGGATCCTGAGCGCTTGGTGCTAATCAAGAATGAAAAAAACCTTGGGCAAATCCGTTCAATTGATCGGGCTTACCAGGCTGTCAGGTCGGACTATATTTTTCATTGCGAAGACGATTGGGAGTTCTACAAGTCCGGGTTCATGGAGGTGTCTTTGAAGATTCTTCAGGCAGATCCGCGGATTTTTTGTGTCTGGCTCAGAGCCCACAACGATACAAATGGTCAGCCCATAGATCGCGAAGTTCACCAAGCCTCTGATGGTACTTCATACCACTTGATGTCAAAGTGGTACAAGAGTGTGTGGCATGGATTCACTTTGAACCCGGGCCTCAGGCGCCGTGTTGATTGTCTTGTGATGGGCCCTTATTTTGAGCTGCGCTTGGCTCACGAGCTCCCAGGGAGAACGCGGATAGCGGAGTCGGATATATCGATCCATTACAACAGGCTTGGGTACTCTGGAGCTATTACCTCTTGCACGGAAGGTTTTGTTCGCCATATCGGACAGGATCATCATCTCGCCAATGAGTGGGAGTTGAGATCGGTGGTCTGGACCAAAAACATTATTCGGCGTTTCGTCCGCATCCTAAAGAATCGCATTAATGGCGCTTAATCCAGCACATCGGATGTTCAACCAGGATATCGCTGTCCTTCGTGGCGTGGCGATCCTCTTGGTGCTCGGGTACCACCTGTTTCCCGGTAAGTTACCGTGGGGCTTTGTCGGAGTCGACATCTTTTTTGTTATTTCCGGCTACCTTATTGCACAAATTCTCGGTGAGGATACCGGGTGGCAAAAAATCGGAGATTTTTACCTCAACAGAGCGCGACGAATTTATCCAGCACTGGTCGTTGTGCTAGGGGTGAGTCTGGCGGGTGGATTTGCTTATCTGCTGGATGATGAATTCACTGTTTTGCTGAAGTCCGTAGCGTTTTCCTTGCTGCAACTCCAGAATTTCTACGAGATGTCACGCAGCGGCTATTTTGTTGATGCGGTTAATTTTCGGCCCCTGCTGCATTTATGGTCGCTGGGGGTAGAGTTCCAGTTTTACATCGTATTCCCCTTATTAATTCTACTTGGGAGATGCATCGGTCTTTCCTTGGTGAAAGTGAGTATTCTTCTAGCGGGGAGCTCATTGTTGCTCGGCGTCTTTCTGCCAGTTACCGAACCTGCGGACAAGTTTTTTCTTCCGATCACCCGGTTTTGGGAATTGGCACTGGGTGCGATTATCTATTTGCTCATGTCCAAGGGCTGGCAGACACGGGGTGTCTGGCGATGGTTGGCGTTCGCATTGTCGCTCGTGTGCTGGTCGGGGGTTGTGCTTGTGGTTCGTTCAGATCCAAGCTACCCGGGATTAATGGCACTCTTGCCAACAGTGGGAGCTTTGTCGTTTCTTGCGGCACGTCCAACGAGCCATCTTGATGTGCGTGTACTGCGCCCCATGTTCTTCATTGCAGCCATCAGCTACTCGCTGTACTTGTGGCATTTCCCAATCATCGAATTTGCGCGTCAGTCATATGGTTCTCTGACGGTTGAGCAGCGACTAGCGATCCTGCTTGCCACGTTCGTGGCGGCCTGTATCACCGACCTCTATCTTGTCCCTCGTCTTCTTAAGATGAAAAACTCAAATGTGTCTTTGAGCGGTGGTGTAATGGGATTACTCGCTTGTTCGGTAGCACTGCTGATTTCCATGAGCACACTGCAAAGACCAGTGGAGCTGCGCAATGCGCATCTGTTGAATAACATCAATTTCAGTGTCGACTATAAGTTTGACTGCGAGTTTGTGACTGGCACTCACCACAAGGAGGACCGGTGTCGTTACGATGCTGTCAACGGACTGCCTGCACGCTATGCCATCTTGGGCGACAGCCACGCCAATTCATTCACGACTGTTTTTGACGGGCTTGCGCGTCAGGACCCAGGCTTTGCCCGGTACCTGCAGATCGGCCGTGGCCTGTGCCCTATGGTCCCAGGGATAGGAGACGCAGCGTGCCAAGCCATGACTGGCAATGCGCTGAATCTCTTGGTGCGACCATCGAGTCCAGAGATTGTACTGATCGCCGGGCAGTGGCCTCTTTATATCCGTGCAGATATGCCAGAGCCCGAAGCTAGGAAATTCCTCAATGGTCTGGAAAACCTGTTTGAAACACTTAGCGCCGCCGGTAAGCAGATCGTGTTCGTGCACGTGGTTCCGCTTGGTGCGCTTCCGCGCACCTGTATTAGGCGCTTGAGTAGTTCAGTTTCTGCTAGTTGCGATACACCTCTGGAGACTGCATTGGCTAGGGAGTCGGGCTATAAAGCGCAGTTGGATGCTACGCTTAAACGGTTCAAGGTAATTGAGTTTGACCCTGCCGACTACCTTTGCGATGTAAAAAAGTGTGTTGTTTTTGGTGGATCTGAAATTTTTTACTTGGATGATTCGCATCTTTCTCGCAGCGGCGGTAATGCTATTGCCCTGCAATCTCGTGACTGGTTTGTTAAAAACCTTGTGCTTAGCAGGCAATGAAGTTCATCGTTTTGTTAGGGCTGATCGCGCTATGTTTTGTTTTAGCGGGCCGAGATCCTGCCCTTTTTGCTGATGGCGAAAACTACGCCGAGTATGTTGAGCTTGTTCTATCGGGAGTCGATGTCCACGCAGAGCCATCTTTCCATTTAATTGTCGAGCAGATCGGTGAGTTGGGCCTATATGGAGTATTTTTAATCTACCTTGTATTTGGGTTTTTTCTAAAGGGTGTATATTTCTTATTTAAGATGCCGGGGAATTTTCATCTTATTTTAATATATTTAACCAGTTACTTTGTGATACATGATATGGTCCAGATCCGGGTTGGAGCTGCACTTGGACTTGCTTTATGGGCGGTCCATCATCTTGGTGAGAGAAATATTTTTATTGCTTTGGCGCTCCTAATTGCTTCTTTTTTTATTCACTTTAGTGTCGCAATTCTGGCTATTTTTTCTATTTTTATTTACGCAGTAGACAGCGGAAAAATTAAAGGCTTGACTGTGGTTTGGCTCGGCTATGCGTTATTGCTAATGTCGTGTGTGTTACTTGTCTTGGTGTTTTTGTTCAATTTCTCATTTTTGGATATTCTCGCTAATCTGTTGGATCAATACGACATACTTCCCAAGCGCTATGTTGATAATTATCTGGAGCTCGATGATTTAATTGGAGTTTCAAAAATTGCTTATATTTTCGTTTTGGCATTTATCGCACTGTACGCCCTTCGTCAGGGTCTTCTCTTGACGTTTGTGGCCAGGCACGCGGCGTTAAGTTTAATTTTTGCTTCCTTGATATTAATAGCTTTTAGGAATATTCCTGTAATCGGAGCTCGCATTGCCGATACTTTTATTTTCTTTGCTCCTCTGATGCTGTTTGGTCTTTACTTTACCAAACCAATATTCGGTCGAGTAGTTTTCTTTTCGATGCTGACAGTTCAAGTTGTCAACCTAGCCTTCTTCTCTACTGTGATCCGATTATGAGCAGAAACCCTGTCAATTACTCGACCGCGGTGAGCGTGTGCTTGGCCTCCTACAACGGAGAGAAGTTCATTCTTGATCAAGTCAGCTCGATCCTGGACCAGTTGGGCGATGCTGACGAGTTGATCATCTCCGATAATGGCTCCAGCGATGCGACGCTCAGTTTGCTGGCCAAAGTGACCGATTTTCGAGTGAAGATCGTTACTTGCCAAAAGAAAGGCGTGGTGGCCAATTTTGAAAATGCACTGCTACACGCAAGCAATCATCTGCTAGTGCTTTCGGATCAGGACGATGTCTGGTGCCCGGGACGGCTAACCGCGGCGCGCTCCTCACTTGAGCATCACCAGCTGTCATTGGTCGGACTGACTTTTGTCAATGAAAATCTGGAACCACTGAGCCGACCTATGGGCATCCGGCCGCCTGTACTGTCTTTGTCCGCGACGCTCCTGAGAAACGGCTTCACGGGTTGCTGCATGGCTTTTCGTAGGGAATTGCTGCGCGGCATTCTTCCTTTTCCTGCGGGAGTGGCTATGCATGACTGGTGGATTGCAGTGGTTGCACTGGGAGTACGCGCCCCGATAGACATTTCCAGGGATGAGATGATTCTTTATCGCCGGCATGGGGCCAATGTCTCAGCCACTGGCGATGTATCCGGTAACAGTTTGTTCTGGCAGTTCTGGACGCGCTTGAACCTCGTATCAAGCTTGATAGTCCGACTTGCGTTCTGGCATACATCGACTTTTTTTGCAAACTTTAGGCTAAGAGGCTAAATTTTGACTGAGATTGAATCCGTTCCACGATTCGCGGTTTGCCTAGCTGCATTCAATGGGCGACCGTACCTTAGCGAACAGATCAATTCCATCCTAGGCCAGAAGAAGGTGTCCCTTACGCTTTATATCAGTGTGGACAAATCCTCGGATGGGACCGAAAAGTTTCTGGCTGATTGGGCTGCTAGGGAGCCGCGTTTGTCTCTGCTTCCTTTGGGCTTGCATTTCGGAGGCGCAGGCCCGAATTTTTACCGTCTTATTAGAGATGTCGAATTCAGCGACTTTGATTACCTGTGTTTTGCGGACCAGGATGACATTTGGCACGAAAATAAGCTGTGGCGCGCGCACAGCGTGCTGCGTGATCAAGGCGCTGCTGCTTATTCGAGCAATGTTTTGGCCTTCTGGCCGAACGGTCGTTCCTTACTGATCGACAAGGCGCAAGCGCAGAAAAAATGGGATTTTTTATTCGAAGCGGCTGGGCCTGGTTGTACTTACGTCCTGCGAGTTGACCTGGCTTCAGGACTAAAGCGTCTGGTTAAAAGTCGCTGGAATGATGTTCAGGCGGTGGAGCTGCATGACTGGCTCTCTTATGCGTATGCACGGATGAGCGGATTTAAATGGGTGATCGATCCGATTGTGACCATGGACTATAGGCAGCATGAGTCAAACCAGGTGGGTGTAAACGTCGGCTGGGGTGCTTTCAGGTACAGGGCTAGCAAGGTGTTAGACGGTTGGGGCCTTCGCCAGGCGTCCTTGATTGCAAGTTTGCTGGGCATGAACGATCTGCCCTTTGTGCAGCGCTGGAAGGGCGGTGGCCGTCTAGGGCTGCTTTACTTGGGACTGAACGCCACCCAGTGTCGCCGCCGAATACGGGACCAATTCTTGTTCGCCGTATCGTGCCTAGTGCTGGCCTTTGTGGGCCTCAGCCCGAAAAAATGAAATGCTAGTCTATGGCCGACAGACCTTTCTATTGTGAGATGTGTTGCTCAGGGACTCCACCCTCGTTTCATGAGTGCCAGCCGTCCAAACATCTAAGTTGTCGATATTTTTAATCAACGGAAAAGGAGAATTTTCATGAATCATAAAATCCCAAGTCTTAACTACGCCGAAATTTTTTATCAAAATCAAATGGATGGTTCATATAAGAGTGCTTCGATTATAGTTCCATACTTTTTGAAATTTCACAAACCACTATCAGTTGTTGATCTTGGCTGTGGCAGAGGGACTTGGCTAAAGGCCTTTAAGGAAAATGGCATAGCTCATGTTGTCGGTTATGATGGCCATTGGAATAGTCAGGACAAGATGATCGACCCAAGTGTTGAATTTAACCAGATAAATCTTAATGCTCCTAAATTTGAATTTCAAGAAAAATTCGGACTTGCGATGTCACTGGAGGTCGCTGAACACCTAGATCCTACTGTGGCTTGTGATTTTGTAAGAGCACTTACGAGTCTTTCTGATGTTGTGATATTCGGTGCGGCATACTCCCATCAAGGCGGGGTTGATCATATAAATGAGCAGCCGCATACTTATTGGGCAAAATTATTTCAAGATTTAAATTTTGTTCCGTACGATATATTTAGGCCTGAAATTTGGGGGAATAAAAATATTGAACCTTGGTACCAGCAAAATACTTTTATGTATTTAAATAAGTCTTCGCCACTGAATAAAGAATTTCAAATGCATGGCTTCAAGCCAATGGAAAACTTAGAATTCATGAATTGCATTCACCCGCAGATGTACACGCATTGGGTCACTGCCGCTTCTAGCCCTCTCCGGACTTTTTGTAAGAATGCTATGTCTAGCATCCTTCCTGAAGTTTTACAAATCCGATTGCGAAATCTAAAGCAACGCGTTACTCGAGCTTAGATCAGATATATGTCTGGGTATGAGATGCCGCCACGCTTGACCATAAGAGGCGTATTCATTAGCTAGGCACTAGCAGAGAAAAGATCAACCCCCCCATGATTCAAGCAATGAAAGTCCTTGTTACTGGCGGTGCTGGTTACATTGGCTCCCACACCACGCTGGCTCTGCTGCAGGCGGGTTTTGATGTGGTGGTCCTGGATAACCTGTGCAATGCCTCGGTCGAATCTCTGCAGCGGGTGGCGCAACTGGCTGGGCGCGCACCGGTGTTTGTGGAAGGCGACATACGTGACCGGGCCTTGCTTGACCAGCTCATGGCACAACACACGATGCAGGCAGTGCTGCACTTCGCTGGTTTGAAGGCCGTTGGTGAAAGCGTGGCTCAGCCGCTGCACTACTACAGCAACAACGTGAGCGGCACAGTGAACCTGTGCCAAGCCATGGCGTTCGCCGGCGTGTTTACACTGGTGTTCAGTTCGTCGGCTACGGTATACGGCGACCCAACCACTGTGCCCATTGATGAAAACCAGCCGGTGGGTCATGCTACCAATCCCTATGGGCGGAGCAAATTCATGGTTGAACAGGTGTTGGGAGATCTGGCTGCGTCAGACCCACTCTGGCGCGTTGCGCTGCTCCGCTACTTCAATCCCGTGGGGGCGCACGAAAGCGGCCTGATCGGTGAAGACCCACACGGAATCCCTAACAACCTGCTGCCTTACATGACCCAGGTGGCTGTGGGCAAGTTGCCTGAACTGGCCGTGTTTGGCAACGACTACCCTACTGTGGACGGCACCGGCGTGCGTGACTACATCCATGTGATGGACCTGGCCGAAGGCCACCTGGCGGCTTTAGCCGCATTGAATGCGCCGCACACCCGCCATGGTACACACGTATGGAACCTGGGCACCGGCCAGGGCTACAGTGTGCTGCAGATGGTTCAGGCCTTTGAAGCAGCCAGCGGCCGCCCCGTGCCATACCGCCATAGTCCTCGCCGCCCGGGTGATATTTCTACATGTTACGCCAACCCTGCTAAGGCCGCTGCCGAACTTGGGTGGACCGCCCAGCGCGACCTGCTCACCATGATGCGCGACGCCTGGCGCTGGCAGAAGCAGAACCCGGATGGGTACGTTGATTTAATGAAAAACAAATAATGAATGCAAATTTGAATGGGGTCTCGGAGAATTGCAGATCATGAGTGAAATCATGATCTGCACTTTGAGTTGTTTGGCTACCCCTGCGTTGGCTTTGCAACGGCCAGTGAAGAGGGGCGTGGTGTTGGTAGACCCTCTACATCTCAATCGACGAAATCCCTCAGCCACGCGACGGGGCATGTGCAGCTGACTGTTAGCAACGACATATTATTCTGCTGTGACATCTCGCTTGAGGCAGCTGTCTCGGAAGATCTGCTTGGCCGGGTGGAGCGCAAGCTGCCCAAGATCAAAGCTTCGGGCTACCAGTTGTTGCGGTTCGACAACGTGTCTGAACCGCTGCAGCGGTGTATGGAGTAGCTTTTAAATTGCTGACCTTTCGTCAGCTCTATGCTCCGGTCTGTCTGACCGAGAAATAATCATGAAAACTCAAAACTACAATCGTCGAGGCATCATCCTTGCAGGCGGGTCAGGCACACGTTTGTACCCTGTGACTCAAGCCGTCAGCAAGCAATTGATGCCGGTCTACGACAAGCCCATGGTCTACTACCCGCTGACCACCTTGATGCTGGCCGGTATTCGGGATGTGTTGCTCATCAGTACCCCGCAAGATACCCCCAGGTTTGAGGAGCTGCTAGGCGACGGTGCACGTTGGGGCATGAATATTCAATACGCTGTGCAACCCAGCCCTGATGGACTGGCCCAAGCTTTCATCATTGGCAAAGAGTTTGTGGGCAATCGACCCAGTGCACTGGTTTTGGGCGATAACATTTTTTATGGTCACGATTTGGTCAAATTGCTGGCCAACGCCAATGAGCGCGACAGTGGTGCCAGCGTTTTCGCTTACCACGTGACTGATCCAGAACGTTATGGCGTGGTGGACTTTGACGATGAGCAGCGTGCCATCTCCATTGAAGAAAAGCCCCAGCAGCCAAAAAGCAACTACGCGGTGACAGGTCTTTATTTTTACGACCAGCAGGTCTGTGACATAGCGGCTGAAATCAAGCCCTCGGCCAGGGGTGAGTTGGAAATCACCGATGTGAACAAGCGTTACTTGGAGCAGGCGCAGCTCAACGTAGAAATCATGGGACGTGGCTATGCTTGGCTGGACACCGGGACCCATGACAGTTTGCTGGAGGCTGCGAGCTTCATTGCTACCTTGCAAAAACGCCAAGGCTTACAGGTGGCATGCCCAGAAGAAATCGCATTCCGCCAGGGGTGGATCAATGCCGAGCAGCTCTTGCAGCTGGCTGACCCCCTTAAGAAAAATGGTTACGGTCAATATCTGTTGAATTTGATGAAGTAAACAATGCCATACACCGTTACCCCAACCGCCATTCCCGAAGTGCTGATCCTGGAACCCAAGGTTTTTGGGGATGATCGAGGCTTCTTTTTTGAGAGCTTCAATCAGCTGGACTTCAATTTAGTCACTGGCCTGGATGTTCAGTTCGTGCAAGACAACCACAGCAAGTCATCCAAGGGAGTTTTGCGCGGGTTGCATTACCAAATTCAGCATCCGCAAGGTAAGTTGGTGCGGGTGGCACAAGGGACCGTGTTTGATGTGGCAGTGGATCTGCGGCGCTCATCGCCGAATTTCGGCAAGTGGGTGGGCGTAGAACTGTCGGCAGAGAACAAAAAACAGCTTTGGGTGCCGCCTGGCTTTGCCCATGGGTTTGTCGTCACCAGCGACTCTGCGGAGTTTTTATATAAGACGACCGATTACTGGTACCCCGAGCATGAGCGCAGCCTGCTTTGGAGCGACCCTGCGGTGGGCATTCAGTGGCCCTTGGACGGTGATCCTCAGTTGGCTGCCAAAGATGCAGCGGCCAAGACATTGCAAGGCGCAGATGTGTTCGGCTGAATGTTGAGCCTGCTACGCTTTTATTGGAATTGGATTTGAATTCATGACTATTTTGGTGACCGGCGGTGCTGGCTTCATTGGCGGTAACTTTGTTCTGGATTGGTTGGCAGGCTCTGAAGAGCCAGTTATCAACCTGGATAAGCTGACCTATGCCGGTAACTTAGAAACCTTGTCTAGCTTGCAGGGCAATGCGAATCACGTCTTTGTGCAAGGTGACATCGGCGACCGTACGCTGGTCGAACGCCTGTTGGCTGAACACAAGCCGCGCGCTGTCATCAACTTTGCAGCTGAAAGCCATGTAGATCGATCCATTCATGGCCCAGGCGACTTCATCGAGACCAATATCGTAGGGACATTTAACCTGTTGGAGTCGGTCCGGGGCTACTGGGGTGCGCTGCCTGCGGGGGAGAAAGCTGCGTTCCGTTTTCTGCATGTTTCCACCGATGAGGTGTATGGCTCGCTGGCCAAAGATGATCCGGCGTTTGCCGAGACGAACCGCTACGAGCCTAACAGCCCGTATTCGGCATCAAAGGCTGCCAGTGACCACCTGGTGCGGGCATGGCATCACACCTACGGCCTGCCGGTGCTCACCACCAATTGCTCCAACAACTACGGACCCTTCCACTTTCCGGAAAAGCTGATCCCGCTGATGATTGTCAACGCTCTGGCGGGCAAGCCGCTGCCAGTGTATGGCGACGGCATGCAGATCCGTGACTGGCTGTACGTGAAGGACCACTGTAGCGCGATCCGTCGTGTGCTCGAAGCAGGGCGTTTGGGTGAGACCTACAACGTGGGCGGTTGGAACGAAAAGCCCAACATTGAGATCGTGAAAACTGTGTGCGCCTTGCTTGACGAACTGAGCCCACGTGCCGATGGAAAGCCCTATGCTGAGCAAATCACCTATATAACTGATCGTCCCGGCCACGACCGGCGCTACGCAATTGATGCTACGAAAATCCACCGTGAGCTGGACTGGAAACCGGCTGAAACGTTTCAGACCGGCATTCGCAAGACTGTGCAGTGGTACTTGGACAACTCTGGTTGGGTGGCTAATGTGCAATCTGGTGCATACCGCCAATGGCTTGATAAGAATTACGCAGGCCGTAAGTTGTAAGGCCCCCATATGACCAAGATTAAAGATCAGGACTCAGGACTCAGGACTCAGGATTCAGGATTCAGGATTCAGGATTCAGGATTCAGGACTTTCACATCATGGATGAAATCATGATCCGCACTTTGAGTCGCTTTGCTGCACCGGCCTTAGCGCTGCCACGTTCGGTAAAGCGTGCTGTTGTGCTTGCTCTGGATGCCGCATTTTGCGTTTTGTCCGTTTGGCTGGCATTTTATCTGCGAAGTGGCAGTTTTACGTCTTTGTCAGGCCCTGCCATTTGGCCCGCAGTGGCTTCTGTTGCACTGGCTTTGCCGGTTTTCATTACCTCGGGTCTTTACCGCGCCATTTTCCGCTACAGCGGCTTGCCAGCCATGGTGGCAGTGGGGCGCGCCATGCTGCTTTATGGCTTGGCTTTTGCGGCTATTTTTACCTTCTGGAGTGTGGATGGCGTACCGCGCACGGTGGGCTTGATTCAGCCCATCTTGTTGCTGCTCTTGGTCGGTGCATCGCGCGCTGCGGCGCGTGTGTGGTTGGGTGGTCTGTACCACCAGCAGTTGCGTAAGGCGTCTTTGCCTCAGGCGCTCATCTACGGTGCAGGGAGTGCCGGGCGGCAATTGGCCTCGGCCATGGCCAACAGCCCCGAGATTCGGGTGGTGGGCTTTATGGATGATGACGATCGGCTGCACGGCCATGTGCTCAATGGCTTGCCGATCTACAACCCGGCTGACTTGGCCGAAGTGTTGAGCGTCTCGCCCATCACCGACGTGCTGCTGGCTTTGCCCAGTGTGTCGCGCCAAAGACGTAACGAGATTTTGAACGCGCTGAAAATCCACAAGGTGGCGGTGCGTACCTTGCCGGGCCTGAGCGATATTGCTACGGGCAAGGTGAGCCTGAACGATGTGCGCGAGCTGGACATTGACGATCTGCTGGGCCGGGAGCCTGTCAAGCCCAATGGCTTGTTGCTTAACCTCAACACCCACCACAAAACTGTGCTGGTGACTGGGGCCGGGGGGAGCATCGGCAGCGAGCTGTGCCGCCAGATCCTGAAGACCAACCCCAAGCAGTTGTTGTTGGTGGAGATGAGTGAATTTGCGCTCTACCAGATTCATCAGGAGTTGCAGTCCATTTTGGCGGGCGAGCGGCTCAGTGTGAGTGAATCAGTGGATGGTGAGTCATCCGAAGCCATTGATGTGGTGATGGAACCCTGCATCGAAATTGTGCCTTTGCTGGCCTCGGTCTGCGACGAGGTGCGCATGCACGAGATCATGGACACTTGGAAGCCGCACACGGTGTACCACGCGGCGGCCTACAAGCACGTACCTTTGGTGGAACACAACCCTGCCGAAGGTGTGCGCAACAATGTGTGGGGCACCCGCGTGTGCGCTGAAGCCGCTATGCGCAACAGCGTGCGCAACTTTGTGTTGATCAGCACCGACAAGGCGGTGCGACCTACCAACATCATGGGTGCGACTAAGCGCCTGGCAGAGATGGTGCTGCAAGCCTTGGCCGAAGTGAATGCTGCGGTGGCCGCCCAGGGGGGCAGGGCACCGAGTGCCAAAACCACTTTCAGCATGGTGCGCTTTGGCAACGTGCTGGGCTCCAGCGGTTCGGTAGTACCTTTGTTCCGCGAGCAGATCAAAAACGGTGGCCCCATCACCCTGACGCATGCCGACATCACCCGCTACTTCATGACCATCCCTGAAGCAGCTCAGCTGGTGATTCAGGCGGGTGCCATGGGGCAGGGGGGCGATGTGTTTGTGCTGGACATGGGCCAGCCGGTCAAGATCATCGACTTGGCCCGCCGTATGGTGGAGCTGTCTGGCCTGACGGTCAAAGATGAAAACTATGCTGAGGGCGATATCGAGATCACCGTCACTGGCCTCCGCCCCGGCGAGAAGCTTTACGAAGAGCTCCTGATTGGCGACAACCCCAAGCCTACCCAGCATGCACGCATCATGAAAGCACACGAGCAGTTTTTGCCTTGGAGTCAGCTGGAGGGCAAACTCAATGCCCTGAGCATCGCCATGGGCGTGAATGATGTGCCGGTGATCCGTGGGCTTCTGCAGCAACTGGTTTCAGGCTACCAGCCCAGTGGCGAAGTGGTGGACTGGGTGCACATGGCCCAGGAACGCGAAGCGCTGGCCAACGAAGAGTGAATGCGAAATTGCGTATGAGCACCCTCGGTAACTTCTTCAGCAAGCTGTTCCCCAAGCATGACCCGGACACGCTGTACATCAGCATTGAGGAATTGCCCAACCCAAGGGACTGGGGCATCTTGGACTTTGTGGCGGGCAGCAAATCGATCTTCAGCGAAGACATCAATTTGGCAGCACCAACGTTTGACCCCATCGAAGCCTTGATTGGCCAGCACTGGCAGGAAATTCAATCCAGCGGTTACCAGCGCATTGTTTATGACAACGTGGCCGAGTGGGTTCAGAAAAAGATCGAAGAAAAACTGGCCTCAGGCCGGCTCAGTTGACTTTGCGAATGCTGGCCGGTGATACGGCCATCTTCACAGCCTTGCTCATGATGTTGAGCAGCACCATCACACGGCCTTCTCCTTCGGCCATTTGGTAGATGGCTTCCACCCCCACAAACGGCCCGTCGGTCACGATGATTTGTTCGCCTGGCTCAAAGTGGCGCAGCTGCACTTCGGTGGATTCGCTCTTGGCGCGCAGTTCGTTGACCAGTGCGTCATCGATCTTGGCGGGTGTCTGACCAAAGGTGACCAGTCGGCTGACGCCGACAGTTGACCGAATGGGGGACCAGCTTTGTGATTCCAGCCCGGTGCCCAGACGGATGAACAAATATCGTGGGAAGAGCGCCTCTTGAACCACCTGCAGTTGACCACGGCGCAGTTTTTCTGCGCGGATTAGGGGCAAGAAGCATTCAAAACCCTGGCGATCAAGGTTTTCCAGAGCAACGCGTTCTTGGCGAATCTTGGTGTGGATCAGGTACCAGTTGCTCATTGTGATGTCTCTCAATTATAAAAATGTTATTTTACTGGCATGAGTGACCAGTAACTGACAGATCAGGGCGGTGAGGTTACAGGCTGGGTACGGTTACATTTGCCCTGACCGCTCCCACGGCCAGATTTCCTTGTTGAAGCGGTTGTGGACTTGGCGGACCATCTTTTTGGACAGTGTGTCCGTGATGCTGTCGACAAAGTAAGCGCTCTTTTCGGCAAAGGGGCTGCGACGGTCTGGGTCTCGCTCGTAAGTTAGCCCCTCGTTCAGTTCCATCAACTTGGCCCGCTCTTTGAGCACGGCGGCTGAGTTGAACACCCAG
>ERZ650301.65-NODE-65-length-22836-cov-7.507309_pt1 | contig 22836 bp, 29 predicted proteins | sample MGYA00376237_ERZ650301 | MGnify/ENA primary metagenome ERZ650301 (study PRJEB26733, sample SAMN07839255) | wastewater metagenome | biome: small river; feature: stream; material: water | place: USA: North Carolina | collected 2016-04-05 ...
TCGCCAACAACGTGGCCACGAATTGGCAAAAAAGCCGCTTGCAGCTCAGCCGCGTTTGGGCGTTGTCTCTGCCCTATTTCAAGTCTGAAGAAAAATGGCGTGCCCGCTTATTACTCGCGGCTTGCGTGGGCTTGAACCTAGGCATGGTCTACATGATGGTGCTGCTCAACGACTGGAACCGCGTGTTCTACGACGCGCTGCAAAACCGCGATGCCGAGGTGTTTTGGAAACAACTGGGTGTGTTCGCCGGCTTGGCCACGTGTTTCATCATCGTGGCCGTGTACCGCTTCTACCTCACGCAATTGCTGGAAATGCGTTGGCGCGCGTGGATGACGCGTGACTACCTGCAACGCTGGCTGTCACACAACGTGTTTTACCGGATCGAATTGCAGTCGCAAAACGGCAGCACGGACAACCCTGACCAACGCATTCAAGAAGATGTGCAACAGTTCACCTCGGACACAGTGGGCCTCTCGTTGGGCTTGCTCGACGCCACCGTGACGCTGCTGAGTTTTGTGGGCATTTTGTGGACGCTGTCAGGCGGGTTCAACTTTCAGTGGCAAGGCTCGGCCTACGAAATTCCCGGCTTCATGGTGTGGATGGCTTTGGCCTACGCCTTGGGCGGCAGCCTGATTGGGCACTGGATTGGCCGATCCATGGCATCTTTGAACTTCGCACAGCAACGGCTAGAGGCCGACTTCCGTCACCACCTGATGCGCGTGCGCGAGTACAGCGAAGCGATTGCGCTGGACCGAGGCAACACGGTAGAGCGTCAATCATTGCAGGCGCGGTTCAGCCAAGTGCTGGACAACTTCATGCGCTTGCTGCGTGTGCAAAAACGCTACACCTGGTTCAACTCGGGCTATGGCCAAGCGGCGGTGGTGTTCCCCATGCTGGTGGCCTCGCCGCGCTACTTCAGCGGTGCCATTCAATTGGGCGAGTTGATGCAAATCTCATCGGCTTTTGGACAAGTGCAAGAGTCACTGAGTTGGTTCATCAGCAACTACAGCCGTTTGGCCTCATGGCAAGCCACCACCCTGCGCTTGACGAGTTTCCAAGACCAAATGCAAAGCATTACAGGACTTACAGCAGATGCCATTTTGGTGCAAGGGGTTGCACCATCAACACCGACAGAAACCAAATCTGTACCGACCGTGCCTGCCGAGGGGGTGAACAGTTTGCGTACCGCCCCACTCACCGTGTGGCTGCCCAGCGGTCAGGTGCTGCTGGCAGACACCACGCTCACCGTGAATGCAGGCGACAGCGTGCTGATTCGCGGCCCTTCGGGCTGCGGTAAATCCACGCTGCTGCGCGTGCTGGCGGGTATTTGGCCTTATGCATCCAGTCCTGATGTCACTACATCGCCTTTGGTCACGCTGCCCGAAGGGAGCGTGTTCATGCCACAGCGCCCCTACTTTCCAGAGGGCAGTTTGCGTCAAGCCTTGGCTTACCCCGACAGTGCCGAGCCTTACAGCGATGCCCAACTGCAACACGCGTTGGAAGAAGCGCTGCTGCCGCACTTGGCGTCTCAACTCGATGTCGAAGGCCATTGGACGCAGCAACTCTCGGGCGGTGAACAGCAGCGTTTGGCCTTGGCCCGCGTGCTGCTGAAGCGACCACGCTGGGTATTTGCGGACGAGGCGACGAGCGCGCTCGACGAAGCCAGCGAAAAAGTCTTGTACGAAAAACTAGGTGCCATGGTGCGAGCCCAAGGCGGCGCCTTGGTCTCCATTGCACACCGCCCAGGGGTTGCGGTCTATCACGCCCAGCAATGGGTGTTTGAGGCAGCCACACCCGACAGTGCCGCCCAGTTCACGCTCAAGGTGTATTGAACCCGCGTCAAGCCTGCCAGCGCTGCCAGCCTTTGGCGCGCAAATCGCAAGCGGGGCACGTACCACAGCCGTAGCCCCATGCGTGGCGATGCTCGCGGTCGCCCAAATAGCAGGTGTGGGTGTGCTCGACGATGAGATCGACCAACTGCTGACCGCCTTGGGGGTGGTCACGCTGGCCAAGGTCGTAGGCCAGTTGCCACGTCTGCGCTTTGTCAATCCACATCAAAGGCGTCTCGATCAGCAAGCGGCGATCCATGCCCAACGACAAGGCGATTTGCATGGCCTTCATGGTGTCATCGCGGCAATCGGGGTAGCCCGAAAAATCGGTTTCGCACACGCCGGTGACGATGACATCCAAATCACGGCGGTAGGCCAACGCCGCCGCCAAGGTCAAGAACAACAAATTGCGGCCAGGCACAAAGGTGTTGGGCAGCCCCGAGGCTTCCATCTTGAAACTCATGTCGCGGGTCAGCGAGGTCTCACTCACTTGGCCCAACACCGCCAAGTCCAGCAAATGGTCTTCACCCAACTTCGGCGCCCATTGTGGAAACTGTTCACGCACTTGCGCCAGCACTTGAATGCGCGCTTCGAGCTCCACATGGTGACGCTGGCGGTAATCAAAGGCCAAGGTTTCCACACGCTCGTACTGAGACAGCGCATGGGCCAAACAGGTGGTGGAGTCTTGCCCGCCTGAGAACAGCACGAGCGCATTGCGATGGATGACGTTTTTCATTTCAGACTCTTCGCCTTCTCAGGCCATTGAAAAAACACAGGGTGAAGGCGTTCGACCAACGGGCTGTTGAAGCCCCATGTCATGCAACGCCCTAAATGGGGTGGTGGCGTGTCTGGATTTTGGGTGGCAAATGTGCCGGTGATCGACTGAAACGCTGCAGTGGCCATGTTGAACAGCAGCTCACGCAAATGGGTACAGCCTTTGTCGTTGCCCAAGTTTTCCTCGATCGCACGTCGCCAGCCCGCACCCAAAGTACAACCGATCATTTTGTGCATGGGCGGCGCGGCTTCTGGACAGCCCGCGTGGGGCACCTTGTGCATGGCCACGGCAATGTCGCGAATGACCAACTGGGTGTCCACGGTGAGGCGAATGCTCATGTCGTGAATCGGTTCGTTGGCCGCCCACGTCCGCTCGCTCGGAATGGTGAAGGGCTCGGGCTTGGTGTCACGCAAGTGGGCCTCAATGTCCCACAAGCCATCTTCACGGCGATAACCATGAAACGTGACTTGTCGGGTGTGCGCCAATTGGCGCGGCTGAGCTGGGGGCAAGGAGATGGACACACGGCCCCTTTCAATGGTCGTCTTTGGGGTAATGCGTCAAACGATCGGTCAGCGCAATGGCCAACGCGCTGAGCAAAAACGTGATGTGAATGATGGTCTGCCACATCAACACCTTGACATCGTAATTGGCGGCATTGATGAAGGTTTTGAGCAAATGGATGGACGAAATGCCAATGATGGCCGTGCCCAACTTGACCTTCAGCACCGAGGCGTTGACATGGCTGAGCCACTCGGGCTGGTCGGGGTGGTCTTCCAAATACATGCGCGAGACAAAGGTTTCATACCCACCCACGATGACCATGATCAACAAATTCGAGATCATCACCACGTCAATCAAGCCCAGCACCACCAGCATGATGACCGATTCATTGAGTTGCGTGACCACCACATCGGATTTGTAGCCAATGCTGCTGACCAAGGCCTCCAAGGCGGTGTGGCTGCCCATCGCAGCCTCCAGCAGGTGTACCAACTCCACCCAAAAATGGAACACGTACACGGCCTGTGCCGCAATCAAGCCCAAATACAAGGGCAATTGCAACCACCGGCTGGCAAAAATATAACGAGGCAACGCAGATTTTTGTGACATACAAACCATTTCTACAACAAGGTTCAAATTTTGCCTGAGCCCACTAAACTCATCCGCATGCTGTTTCAAATTTTCTCTCTCATTTTGCAAGTCGTGGTGGGCGTCGTCGCGAGCACCTGTTTGTTGCGCATGTACATGCATTTGCAACGCGTGCCGCTTTCGGCGCGCTCGGGCAATCCACTGGCACCGTTCATCTTTGCAGTGACCAACTGGATTGTCTTGCCCGTGCGCCGTCATGTGCCAGCCTTGGGCCGCTTGGACACCGCCAGCTTGGTCGCTGCCTACGCGGTTTTACTGGCCAAATACACCTTGCTGGGTCTGTTGTCGGGCGTCATGGGCCATTGGTTGAACCTGCTCACACAAGCCGGCTTTGAACTGCTGAGCACCTGCCTTTCCAGCTTGATGTGGCTGGTCATCATTTATGCCGTGTTGTCGTGGCTGAAGTCGGGCACCGATGTGAGTTACTTCTTGGCACAGTTGGTGGAGCCCTTGCTACGCCCTTTGCGTCGGGTGATGCCGCAGATGGGTGGCGTCGATTTGTCGCCATTGGCCTTGCTGCTGCTGTTGCAAATTGCAGAAATCGTGCTCAACACCCTGCGCACAGGCGTCGTGTTTTAAGGAGTCGGACATGAAGCTCTTCTTGACCCGTTTGTTCTCGTCGTGGCGATGGGCGGTCGTGGTTGGCGCATCGTGCAGCGCCATGTCGCTTGTACACGTGCAAGCCCAGACGCTGGAGCGCAGCGCGGCGTCTCAACCCACGCCAGCCTCTGTGCCTGCCGTGGTCAGCATCGCCAACTTGGATGTGCCCCGCTACATGGGCACTTGGTACGAGATTGCGAAATTCACCAACAAGTTTCAACGCAAATGTGCTCGCCACACGCGCGCCCAATACTTGGCACAAGGTGACGGAACAGTGCAAGTGCTCAACCGCTGCCTCACCGAGAGCGGCGAAGAAATTAACGCACTCGGCTTGGCGAAACAAATCGGGCCCAGCACCTCACCCCGACTGAAAGTGCGTTTTGCCCCTGCGTGGCTGAGCTGGTTGCCGCAAGTGTGGGGCGACTACTGGGTGATCGACCTCGATGACGACTACCAACTGGCCGCCGTCAGCGAGCCCTCGCGCGAGTACCTGTGGATTCTGTCGCGCACCCCCACAGTCGACGCCAACACCTACAACGCCTTGCTCAAACGTTTAAGTTCACAAGGCTTTGACCTCACCAAGCTAGAGCGCTCACCACAGCCTTGAGGAGGTTGGCTGTTTCTGAGAGCCCCGCTTAACGCTTCGCGCATACCCAACGGGACAAACGCATCAACGTCCGGTGAACTGAGCATCCCGTTTCTCCACAAACGACAGCACGCCTTCTTTGGCATCGTCGCTGTTGGACAAACGTTGTTGTGTGTCGATGAACTCGTGCATGGCCACCACGGGGCCGTGCTCCACCGCCTTCAACACGTTCAAGCGCGTGGCCACCACCGCCAACGGTGCTTGCGCGGCAATCGCATGGGCAATGGCCAACGCAGCCTCTAGCGCTTGACCCGCGGGCACTACTTTCTGCACAAAGTTGAGGCGCAGCGCCTCGGCGGCATCAAACACATCGCCGGTGAGCAAATGCAGCATGGCATTGCCCAAGCCCGCACGCTCCGCCATGCGCAAGGTCGCACCGCCCGTGGCCATGATGCCGCGCTTGACTTCGAGCTGTGAGAAACGGCAATCGTCTGCCGCCACCACGATGTCGGCAGCCAGCATCAGCTCAATGCCCAAGGTGTAGGTGATGCCCTGCACGGCCACCACCATGGGCTTGGTACGACGCCGATAACCCGCGATACCAAGATCACAAGGGTCCACCAACCCCAAAGGCACGGCTTTTTCGCCACGCCGCATCAAAGGGGCGATGGACGGCAAATCCAAACCCGCCGTGAAATGTGCGCCTTTGGCATGCAGCAATCCCACGCGCAGCGTTGGATCGTCGTCAAGACGGGTGTAGGCCTCGCCCAATTCACGGAACATTTTGGGCGTGAAGCCATTGCGTTTGTTGGGCCGGTTGATGGCGATCAGCAACACATGACCACGGACCTCGGTGTCAATGCTGCCTTCGGGATGGATGAGGCTGTCGGAAAGTGTGTCGGTCATAAGAAACGCGCTTCAATGGGGATGCATCAAGTTACGTGGGAAGCGCGTCGCTGACCAGAGGGCAAGCCCTGTGACCGTGTCACCTTGGTGATCAAAAAACACCCCGCTTGCGGCGATAGTGCGCCATATACAAGGACTCTGTCGATGTTGAAAAAATTCACTGCGCTTCCCCTCTTCTTGGCTGCACTCTGCGCCACTGTCACGCCCACATCGCAGGCGCAAACCAGCCCTAGCACCTACCCCAGCAAGCCCATCAAAATCATCGTGCCGTTTCCTGCGGGCGGCACCTCCGATGTGTTGGCACGCTTGGTCGGGCAAAAGATGACTGAGGCGTGGGGACAACCCGTGGTGATCGACAACCGTGCCGGTTCGAACGGCAACTTAGGCGCCGATGCCGCCGCCAAGTCACCCCCCGATGGACACACCTTGGTGCTCATGGATGTGGGCAATTTGGTCATCAGCCCCGCGCTGTACAAACTGCCCTTCAACGTGCTGACCGACTTCGCCCCCGTCGCCATGGTGGGCTACTCACCGCACTTGTTGGTGGTGAGCGACAAGATTCCCGCCAACACCACGGCCGAACTCATCGCCTATGCCAAAGCGCAAAAGGGCAAAGTCAATTACGCCGCGGCGGCAGGCATGGGCAGCGCCACCCATTTGGCAGGCGTGGTGTTTGCCCAACGCAGCGGCATTGAATGGGGCTATGTCCCTTACAAAGGCGGTGCGCAAGCCATGACCGATTTGATCGGCGGCCAAGTGGACGTGACCTTCAATGGCATGGTGGCGACCTACCCGCACGTCAAGTCGGGCAAGATCAAGCTCATCGCTGTCTCCAGCACCAAACGCAACGCACAGTTGAGCCACGTGCCCACCGTGGCCGAAACCTTGCCTGGCTTTCTGACCGGCAGTTGGCAAGGCTTGTTAGCGCCTGCAGGCACCCCCAAGGCCATCGTGGACAAGCTCAATGCCGAACTGATGAAAATCACTGCACTGCCTGAGGTGAAAGAGCGCCTCAGCACCTTGGGCGCAGAGCCCTCGCCCATGACGCCCGAGCAATTTTCGCAATGGCTCAAAACCGAAATTCCTGCCATGGCCAAGATCGTGAAAGACGAAAAAATCTCGATCGATTGAACACACCGCACCTCACATGTCTACCGCCAACACCTCCTGCCATGAAGCCGTGATGCACGGCCCCATCAGTCACAAAACGCCCCGCACATGGCCCGCCGAGGGCTACACGCGTGCGCCATACTGGGCTTACACCGACCCCGACATCTACGCCCAAGAACAAGCCAAAATTTTCAGAGGCAGGACATGGAACTACGTCGGCCTTGAAGCCGAAGTGCCCGAAGTGGGGAGTTTCAAAACCACCTACATCGGCGAACAATCGGTGGTGCTGACACGGGCAGAAGACGGCACCTTGCATGTGGTGGTCAACCGCTGCGCGCACCGAGGCAACATGCTGTGCCGTGACGCTTTTGGCAAAGTCAAAAAACTCTACTGCGTCTACCACGCGTGGAACTACAACCTCAAAGGCGACCTCACCCACGCGGCCTTCAGCCACGGTCTGCGCGGGGAAGGCGGTTTACCCAAAGACTTTCAACTCTCCGAGCACGGTTTGCACAAATTACGTGTTGCCACTTTTTGCGGCTTGGTGTTCGCCTCTTTTTCTGACGAGGTCGAGCCCTTGGAAGACTGGCTGGGTGACGTGGCGCAAGGCATTCGCCGTGTGCTGCACAAGCCCCTCAAGGTGCTGGGCTATGACACGCAACGCATTCACGCCAACTGGAAGGCCTACCACGAGAACCCGCGCGACTCGTACCACGCCAACATCTTGCACACGTTTTACGGCACCTTTGGTTTGTCACGCCAATCGCAAGAATCAGGCATGACCTTGGACAAAAGTGGGCGTCATGTGTATTTCTACACCAAGGCCGGTACCGAGAAAAAATCGGAAGACTTCGACAAAACCAGCGCCGCCTTGCGCTCGGTCAACGATGCCATGAAGTTGGAAGACCCCAGCATCTTGAAATGGCGTGACGAGTTTGGCGATGGTGTGAGCGTGCAGGTGCTCACCACCTACCCCTCGTTTGTGTTGCACCAAATTGCCAACAGCTTGGCCACACGGCAACTCATTCCACGCGGCGTGGGCGAGTCGGATTTGGTGTGGACTTATTTTGGATTTGCCGACGATGACGACGCCACCACCCAAACCCGTTTGGTGCAAGCCAACTTGGCAGGCTCCGCCGGCATGATTTCCGTCGAAGACGCGGCGGTGTGCGAAATGATGCAACGCGCCATGGCCGATGGGCAAAGCGGTGAATCGTTCATCGAGATGGGTGGCAAAACTTTAGAAAGTGGCGGCAACACCAAACTGTCTGAACGCGCGATTCGTAACTTCTGGCACAACTACCGCTTAGACATGGGCATTGATTTGGACACAGACTTGGATTTGGCATGACCCCGCAACACGACACACACTTTAGAGCCGTCGAGAACTTGATCTACGAATGGGCACGCGCCATTGACGAAGACCGTGTCGAAGCGATCGCAGACTTGCTGGAGCCCGAAGGCCGTTACACCGTCAAATCGCGTTTCAACCATGACCGCGATCTGCCCATGGCCATCATCGACAGCCGCAGCGCGGCGCAACTGCGTGACCGCATCAAGTCCATGCGCATCGCCAACATCTACGAGCCTCATCACTACCGACACATTGTGTCGGGCGTGCAAATTGTGGGTGAAGAAAACGGCGTCTTGCAAGTGCGCTCCAATTACTTGGTGGTGCGCACCATGACGCTGGATGGCGACATGAAAATTTTCTCAACAGGCCAATGCCAAGATGAAGTGGTCATCACGGCCGAAGGCCCCAAATTCAAACAACGTTTGTTTTTGTACGACTCACGCATCATCGAGACCTTGTTGGTCATTCCCATTTAAGCCACCCTACACACGCCCAAACGCGCCATGACACACACCAATCGCCGTGAATTTCTGAGCGCCTCACTGGCGCTCGCCTTGCCGCTGTCAGCCACACAGGCGCACGCGCAGAGCAACAACGCTTGGCCACAAAAAACCATCAAGATCCTGGTACCCAACCCCGCAGGGGGCAGCGCTGATTTGTTCCCGCGTTTGATCTCTGAGGCCTTGATGGCCAAGCTGGGGCAAAGCATCGTGATCGACAACAAACCTGGTGCGGCGGGCAACATCGCGGCTGAATTTGTCTTCAATGCCGAGCCCGATGGCTACACCTTGATGGCCGCACCACCGCCCCCCTTGTCGATCAATGTGAGCCTGTATCCCAAGCTCAATTACGAGCCGTCGAAGTTTGTGCCCATCACGATTTTGTCGCTGGTGCCCAATGCCTTGATGGTCCACCCCTCGGTGCCCGTGAACACCGTGCAAGAGCTGATCGCCTACGCCAAAGCCAACCCCGACAAGCTGAGCTACGCCTCACAAGGCAACGGCTCTACCGCCCACTTGACGGCAGAGCTTTTCAAGCAAAAAACCGGCGTGAAGATGGTGCACGTGCCCTATAAGGGCGATGCCCCTGCGGTGGCCGATTTGTTGGCAGGCCATGTCAATGTGATGTTTGGCAACGTGGCGCAAGCCTCGGCCCATTTGCGCAGCGGCAAACTCAAGGTACTCGCCGTGACCAGTGCCAAACGCCTGAGCAGCATGCCCAACATTCCAGCCATGCAAGAAGTGGTGCCGGGCGTGGTGGCGGTGGCGTGGTTTGCCATGGTGGCACCGCCCAAAACACCCGCCGCCATCGTCAACCGTTTGTCCAGCTTGATTGGCGAAATTTTGCGCACCCCCGAGATGACGCGTCGCTTCGCCGAAGTCGGCGCCGAACCTGTGGGCAACACCCCCGAAGAAATGGCGCAATGGATGAAGGAAGACACCGAACGTTGGCGTCAGGTCATCAAGACCGGCGGCGTCACCATCGACTAAGCTTTCAACCGCACCTCTCCACACCCTCTTTATTTTTGACTCTCAAGGAAATTTTTCATGTCGACTCTCACGCTCGCACAAGCCAATCAAATTTTGCAAGGCGCCATCCAAAACGCACGCGCAGCCAACTACAAACCCATGGGCATCGTGGTGCTCGATGCTTCCGGCCAGTTGGTGGCCTTTGCACGTGAAGACGGCGCCAGCATGTTCCGCTTTGACATTGCACGCGGCAAGGCATGGGGTGCGGTCGGCATGGGCTCATCCAGCCGCGCCTTGGCCGAACGGGCCAAAGACAACCCCACGTTCTTCATCTCGCTGGCGGCTTCAGCCGAGGGCAAGTTCTTGGCGCAACCAGGTGCCGTGTTGATCAAAGACGCGCAAGGCCACATCATCGGCGCAGCCGGTGCCAGCGGTGGTACGGGCGATGAAGACGAAGCCATTTGCATGGCCGGCATTCAAGCGGCTGGCTTGGTGGTGGGGTAATCCGCATGGCGACCACATCGATGACACGTCCCACGGTGGGCGTGATTGGCCTCGGCATCATGGGCGGCACGATGGCCGAAGAACTGCTCAAAGCGGGTTACACCGTGTGCGGTTTTGATGTGGACGCCAAAGCCCAGAAGCGTTTGAAAAAAGCGGGCGGGCAAGCACTGGCCAACGCCGCAGAGGTGGCGCGTCAGGCGCAGATTTTGATCGTGTCGTTGTCCACCTCCAAGGCCTTGTCTTTGGTCACGCAAGCGATTGCCTCGGTGCCCAAGTCTGCTCGCCCTTCGCAGCAAATCGTGATTGAAACCAGCACGCTGCCCATGGCCGACAAAGACGCCTGCGCCCAGCAACTGCGCAAAGCAGGCGTGGTCACGCTCGATGCACCCATCAGCGGCACGGCCGTACGCATCAAAGAACGGGCGTGGACGGTGTTTGTCAGCGGCACACAAACGGCCTACAAAAAGGTAAAGCCCGTTTTGCAAGTGTTCACGGACAACGTGCCGTACGTGGGCCCTTACGGCAGCGGCACCAAGATGAAATTTGCCGCCAACCACTTGGTGGCCATTTACAACGTGGCCTATGCCGAGTCGGTCACCTTGGCGCGCAAGATGGGCTTGGACCCGCACGAGGTGCTCAAGCTGTTTGGCAATAGCCCCGTCATCGGCACTGGGGTGATGCGTTTGCGCATGGCCATGATGCTCGAGCGACAGTACTCACCGCCGACCATGAAGGTCGAGGTGTGGCAAAAAGACATGGAAGTGATCGGCGACATGGCGAAGTCGGTCGACTGCCCCACCCCCTTGTTTTCTGCCGCGGCATCGGTCTACACCGCCGCCATGGCGCAGGGTTTGTCACAAGAAGACACCGCGTCCACCGCCGAAGTGATGGGTGCAATGGCTGGCTTGAAACCTATTTTTTAACCGCTTTCTTGACGGTGACCTTTTTTGCTGCTGCGGCTTTTTTCGCCGCTTTTTCAGCTTCCGCGATCAAGGGCAACTCATCCCGAACGGCCTTGTAGGCATCCAGCGCCGCAGGGCCGCCGCAGTACAAAAACGAATGCAAGATCAGCTCACGCAACTCCACTTGCGTGACGCCATTGCGAATGGCCCCGCGCAAATGAATTTTGATTTCTGCCGGACGGTTCAACGCGATGCACATCGACAAGGTGGCCAAGCTGCGGTCGCGCAACGACAGGCCTGGGCGCGTCCACACGCTGCCCCACGCGAACTCGGTGGCGAGCTCTTGAAATGGCATGTTCAAGTCGGTGGCGTTTTCAAAAGAACGCGCCACGTAGTCTTCGCCCAGCACTTTGCTGCGCATGGCCAAGCCCGCCTTGTAGGCGGCAGATCGCACCTTTGGGGCGGCTTTTGTCGTTTTGCTTTTGGCCAGCACCTTGGCACCGGATGGGCTGACGGTTTGAGATTTTTTGGATGTCATGTGAATCAATCTGCTTTGATGTTGGCCGAGCGCACCACGGCGCCCCATTTGTCGATTTCAGCTTTGATGTAAGCACCAAACTGTTCTGGCGTATCCCCAACAGGCAAGGCGCCTTGTTGGTTGAGTTTTTCTGCGACGTCTTTTTGTTTCAAGATGTCAACAATCTCGGCGTTGAGTTTGTTCACAATGTCTTTGGGCGTTTTGGCAGGTGCCAGCATGCCCACCCACGAATACGCTTCATAACCGGGCACGCCCGACTCTGAAATCGTGGGCACATCAGGCAACGACGGCAAGCGTTTGGCACTGCCCACTGCGATGGCATTGAGCTGCCCTTGTTTGACCTGAGAGATCACCGATGGAATGCTGCTATAGAGCATTTGCACATGACCCGACAGCAAATCCGACAGCGCAGGCCCCTGACCTTTGTAGGGCACATGCACCGTTTTCACATGGGCCAAGTTGTTGAACAACTCACCCGCCAAATGGCCTGAATTGCCGCTACCAGGTGACGCGAAATAGAGACCACCGGGCTTGGCCTTGGCGAGGTTGATCACGTCTTGCGTGGTCTTGGCGGGCACGGACGGATGCGTGACCAACAGCAGCGGGTAGTTCACCATGTTGGTGATGGGCGAAAAATCTTTGGTCGGGTCGTAGGGCAATTTGTCGTAGAGACTTGGGTTGACGGCCAATGGACCGGCGGCGCCCACGGCCAAGGTGTAACCATCGGGAGGCGCAGCCATCAAGGCTTGCAAGCCCACGATGCCGTTGGCACCGGCTTTGTTGTCAACCACCACCTGTTGCCCCAAACGTTCACCCAGCTTTTGCGCGATGACGCGGGCGATCACATCGTTACCGCCACCGGGTGGGAACGGCACGATCAAGCGAATCGATTTGTTGGGGTAGGCCTGCGCCATCAATTGGCCAGCCAAGGTGAGGGCCAACCCGCCCAACACCAGTTTAGAAATCGTGACGAACTTTCTCATCCATGAACTCCTTGGGGTCATGACCCGCAGCAAAAAATCTGCAGCCATTGAGCGATGAATCGTCACACAAAGAAGTTTTTCGACTGTTCCTTAGGCGACAGTTTTTCAGACTCTCGATGTGCGCTTGAGGGTTTACGAGCGTGTGATTGGGGAGTTGAATTTGTAGCATGCTAACCATTCAAGACGCTACGTCTTGCCGCGACTCATCGAAGGATTGCCATGTCTAAAGTCATCATCACCTGTGCTGTTACAGGTGCGATTCACACGCCGTCCATGTCACCGCATTTGCCAGTGACGCCAGAAGAAATCATTGAGGCCTCGTTGGGCGCCGCCGATGCAGGGGCGGCCATCATTCACTTGCATGCACGCGATCCGATCACCGGCAAACCCGATCAAAGCCCCGAAGCGTTTGCCAAGTTTTTGCCGCAAATCAAAGCCAAAACCAATGCGGTGATCAACCTCACCAGCGGCGGCTCGCCGTTCATGAAAATCGACGAACGCATTCAGCCCTCCATGCGTTTTTCTCCGGAAGTGGCGTCGCTCAACATGGGCTCGTTCAACTTCGCGCTCTTTCCCATGTTGGAGCGCTTCACAGACTTGAAACACGACTGGGAACGTGAGCATTTAGAGAACAGCCGTGACCTGATTTTTCGCAACACCTTCAAAGACATTGAGTTCGCATTGAGGGCCTGCAACGCCAACCAAACCCGCTTCGAGTTTGAGTGCTACGACATTGGCCACCTCTACAACTTGGCGCACTTCGTCGACAAAGGTTTGATCAAAGCGCCCTTCTTTGTGCAATCGGTGTTCGGCATTTTGGGCGGCATTGGCACGCACCCCGAAGACGTGATGCACATGAAACGCACCGCCGACCGCTTGTTTGGCAAAGACTACCAATGGTCGGTGCTGGGCGCTGGGCGCCACCAAATGCGCATTGCGGCCATGGGCGCGAGCTTGGGCGGCAACGTGCGCGTGGGCCTCGAAGACAGCTTGTGGATTGGCAAAGGCAAGCTCGCCGAGAGCAATGCCCAACAAGTGCGCCAAGCCCGCGCCATCATCGAAGGGCTGGGTCTGGAAGTGGCCACCCCCGACGAAGCCCGCGCCATGCTGCAGCTCAAGGGCGCGGCGAATACAAACATTTGATAACCCCAACGGAGACCAACTCATGCAACGCAGACACCTCTTATCAGCCGCAGCAGCCAGTGCAGCCTCGATGGCGATACCTTCTTCATGGGCACAAAGTGCGGGTTACCCCAACCGCCCCATCAAGATGATCGTGCCGTTCGCCGCTGGCATTTCGCCCGATGTGATTGCACGTTTGGTGGGCGACAAACTCAGCCAAGCGCTGGGCCAACCGGTGGTGATCGACAACCGCCCAGGCGCGGGCGGCATGATCGGCGCGGAGGCGGCCAGCACCAGCGCGGCCGATGGTTACACCTTGTTTTTCAGCGTGAAGGCGGTGCATGCGATTGCACCCAACGTGTATCAAAAACCCCAGTTCAACCCTGTCCGCGATTTCAAAGCGGTCAGCCAATTGCTGCTGGTCCCGCATGTGCTGACCGCGTCGCCCAATGCGCCTTACAACAGCATGAAAGAACTGGTCGACTATGCCAAGCGCAACCCCGGCAAGATCGACTACGCCTCTTTGGGCGTTGGGTCGCAACCACACGTGGCCATGGAAGCGTGGGCGCAACGCTTGGGCATCAAGCTCAACCACGTCCCATACAAAACCAACCCATCCCCCGATGTGATGAGTGGCGTGGTGAGCCTGTCGATTGAAGCCTCGACCACCGCCATCCCGTTGATCAAGTCGGGCAAGGTCAAGGGCTTGGCCATTTCCGGTGCAGAGCGCATCCCGAGCTTGCCCGATGTGCCCACCATGACCGAATTCGGCGCCACGCTGGATGTGAACGGCCAGATCGGCAGCTCTTGGCACGGCATCTTCACACCCAAAGGCACGCCCGATGACATCGTGGCCAAGCTCAATACCGAGATCATGAAGATTGTGAAGATGCCAGAAATTCAATCACGCATGCGTGATTTGGGCCTCACACCCACAGGCACATCCGCCGAAGCGCTGTCCACCGTAGCCGCCTCGGACTACGCGTTTTGGGGCAAGATCGTCAAAGAATTTGACATCAAGGTGGAGTAAGGCTTGAGCACCACACCGAACGCCAACCGCCCCACCGTGGGCGTCATCGGACTGGGCATCATGGGCTCAGCGATGGCGGCCAATTTGGTGAAGGCTGGGTTTGAGGTGTTTGGCTACGACCCCGTCGCAGCCTCACGCCAACGCCTGAAAAAAGCGGGCGGTCATGCCTGCAAAAGCGCAGGCGAGGTGGCGCAACACGCCACGCACCTGCTGCTGTCGCTGCCCAGCGAAGCCGCACTCGATCACGTGTGTGCAGAACTGCTCGCGACCGGCCTCAAGGGCTTGATTGCCGCAGAAACCAGCACCCTGCCCGAGGCCTGCAAAGGGCGCAACAAAACTGCGTTGGCCAAACAAAGCATCACCCTGTTGGACTGCCCACTTTCTGGCACTGGCGCACAGGCACTCACCCGCGACTTGGCGGTCTACGCCAGCGGCAACGCCAAAGCCATTCGCGCCATGCATGCGGTGTTTGAAGGGTTTGCGCGCGCACGCTATGACGTGGGCGATTTTGGCAACGGCATGCGCATGAAGTTGGTGGCCAACTTGCTGGTGGCGATTCACAACGTGTCGTCTGCCGAAGCCATTTTGATGGGGGCACGTGCTGGCCTCGACCCCGCCACGATCGTCAAAGTGGTGGCCGATGGCGCAGGTGGCTCGCGCATGCTGCAAGTGCGCGGCCCCATGATGGTGGATCGGTCATGGGAAGACGCGACGATGAAAGTGTCGACGTGGCAAAAGGACATGGCCCTCATTCAGGCGCTGTTGCAAGCCACCGACACGCCAGCTCCGCTGTTTGCGGCCACCCAGCCCATTTACAACGCCGCCATGGCCATGGGCCACGGCATGGACGACACCGCATCGGTTTATGACGTGTTGGAGCGATGGACGCAACCAACGCCTGTCGCCAAGAAGAGAAAATAAGCACTTCTCAGCTCTGAACTCAGTCAGGCCACTGGCCTGACCTTCTATGGAAAACTATTTAATCTGGGCCAGCATTGCGGCCGTGTTGGTCGGCTTGTCCAAAGGGGGACTGCCATCGGTTGGCATGCTGTCCGTTCCGATTCTTTCGCTCTTCATGTCACCCGTGAAAGCGGCCGTCATGCTGCTGCCCATCTATGTCATTTCGGACATGGTGGGCATCTGGCTGTACCGCAAAAACTTCAGTGCCATCAACTTGAGCATCCTCATCCCTGCGGGCGTGGCTGGGGTCGTCATCGGCTGGCTCACCACCTCGGTGGTGTCCGATGTGGCGGTGAAGCAGCTGATTGGCCTGATGGGCATTGGTTTTTGCGTGAACACGTGGCTCAAGCGCAAGAGCGAACAAACGGCACGTCCCGCGAATGTGAAAAAGGGTTTATTTTGGGGCACGGTGGCTGGGTTCACCAGCTTCATCTCGCATGCGGGGGCCCCACCTTTTCAGGTGTACATGCTGCCGCAAAAGCTGCCCAAAACAGAATTTGCAGGAACCGCCACGATTTTGTTTGCCATCATCAACGCAGCCAAGATTTGGCCCTACCAACAACTGCGCCCTTATGCGTATGAGGATTTGATGGGTGCCGCGGTGCTGATTCCGTTTGCCTTGATCGGGACGGTGGTGGGCGCGTACCTCACCAAAAAGATTGCCGATGTTTGGTTTTACAAATTTGTCCAGTTCGGGCTTTTCGTCGTTTCGGTGAAACTCATCGTCGATGCTGTCTCAACTTTTTAAATGCGTGGCTCATGGCGCAACAGGTGCGCGTAAGGCCAAACTCAGCTGATCGACCAGCTCTGCCCAATCTGAATTTTGGGCCAAGGCCTCCTTCAAAAATGCAGACTGTCCGGCATTCCAAAAAGAGGCATCTGGTAAATCAATGGCATCTGGCAAAGGACGTTGTGCATCTAAAAAATGGGCAATGCTCTTGGGGTCAGACGGCAAGCCCAATTGGGCAAATAAGTCGCTAAAGCGATGTATCGACTGTTCCATAGATCACCTGTGTGAAAAGTCATTTGAGTTGTCGTTTTTACATCAAACGCTTCACGTTGTCTGCATGACAGCACACACATGCAAACGGCTTGTTATTTCAGGGCCTGTGACAGGTACTCAATCAACACCGACACACGGTGCGGGATGTAACGGTTGCTGGGCAACACAGCATAAATACCCAAAGACTGCGATGAGAATTTTTTCAAAATCTCAACCACCTCGCCACGCGCGATGAAGGGCTGCGTGATGAAGTCGGGTTGTCGTGTGATGCCCAAGCCCTCGGCCGCCGCTTTGGTCAACGCCACCCCGTTGTTGGCCGTGATCCGCCCACGGATCGGAAAGTGCGACGATTGGCCATCGACTTGGTAGTCCCATGACGTGGGCGTCATGTTGATCGAGTACGCCAAGCACTCATGGTTTTGAAGTTCGCGGGGGTGCTTCACTTGGCCGTGCTGCGACAAGTACTCAGGCGAAGCCACCGTCATCAGGCGGCAAGCGCCCAGCCTTCTCACGATGTCACTTTGATCGAGATTGGCTGTGATGCGAATCGACACATCAATGCCCTCCTCAATCAAATTGACGCGCCGATCTGAGAAATCCATGGACAACTGAATGTGCGGTTGCTGCTTGGCGAACTCTGTGAGCAACGGCATCAACTGCTGCAAGCCAAAACTCAAGGGCAGCCCTAGGCGAATACGCCCTCGGGCAATGGCCTTCTCTTCCGACAAACTCGACTCTGCCGCATCCACCATGTTCAAGATGACTCGGCACTTTTCGAGGTAAGCCGCGCCTGCGGTGGTGAGCGTGAGGCTGCGGGTACTGCGCGTGATGAGCTTGGTGCCCAACTGGGTTTCAAGCCCAGCAATCTGCCGCGTGATGACAGAGCGCGCCACATTCTCTTGGTTGGCCACAGCCGTGAAGCTCCCAGCCTCGGCCACCCTGACGAACACTTGCATTGCGTTGAATTTATCCATTGTTGCGTATTCTGCAACAAGTATTTGCAGACTAGATACTTTTTCTCATCGCTTTAAAAACCTACATTCACGTCAACGCAAGAATTTAAAACATGAAAAACCTTCGTAATGTCCTCTTCGTGCCACATGGCGCTCCCACCTTTGCACTGAACCCAGGCGCAGCGGGCGCAGCCATGACTGACGTGGCCAGCCGTTTGAAAACACCACGCGCCATCATCGTGATCAGCCCGCATTGGGAGACCCGCGTCCCCACCGTGGGCACGGCCACCTCGTTAGACACCATCCACGATTTCTACGGTTTTCCGAATGCCCTGTACGCGTTGAAATACCCAGCAACGGGTTGCCCAGAAGGCGCACAAGACGTCGTCACCGCGTTGAAAGCACAGTTCCCACAGGTCGACGTGGATGCGATGCGTGGTCTGGACCATGGTGCGTGGGTTCCCTTGCTGCAGATGTTTCCCAACGCCGATGTGCCCATCATTCCTGTGTCTGTACAAGGCCATGCAGGCCCTGCACACGCCTACAAGGTGGGGCAAGCGCTGGCGGCCTTGGCCGAGCGCGACTTCTTGGTGATTGCCTCTGGCAATCTGACGCACAACTTAGGCGACTACCGCATCGTGGCCAGCCAACATGGGCAATCGCCCGCTTATGTTCAGACCTTTTCGGACTGGCTGGAAAAGCACATGATCGATCGCGATGTAGACGCCCTCCTCCACTACCGCCAACACGCCCCCGATGGTGTTCGCGCACACCCCACCGAAGAACACCTGTTGCCACTGTTTGTCGCACTCGGTGCGGCAGGTCCTGCCGCTCAACCTCAGCCGTTTTACCGAGGCATCAGCGATTACGTGCTGGCCATGGACGGCTATGCCTTTGTTTGAAGAAAGACCATGAAAACCTCTTATCACCCTCTCTCTAAAACCCTTCACTGGGCCATGGCGCTTGCCATTTTTGGCTTGCTCGCACTGGGCTTCGTGATGAGTGACATGCGGTTGTCGCCCGAGAAATTGCAGTACTTCTCTTGGCACAAATGGGCAGGCGTCAGTGTGTTCTTTCTGGTGTGGATTCGCTTGATTTGGCGCGTGATCACCCCACCCCCTGCCTATCCCAACAGCATGTCTCGCCCTCTGCAAATGCTCGCCCACGGCGGACACTTTCTGCTGTACGCCTTGATGCTGGCCATCCCGTTGTCGGGCTGGTTGATGAGCTCAGCCAAAGGCGTGCAAACCGTTTGGTTTGGCGTTTGGCCACTGCCCGATCTGCTCAGCCGCGACAAAGAACTGGGCAAGCTCCTCGAGTGGATTCACGGCAGCTTGAACTGGGTCTTGATCGCCCTCATCGTCGGCCACGTAGGTGCGGCGCTGAAACACCACTTCATTGACCGCGACGACATTTTGACGCGCATGTTGCCTCACAAAAACTCACCAGGAAATGACCATGCATAAACTCTTCAGCCTCACGCTCACCACGCTCTTAGCCACAGGATTGAGCACCCAAGCACATGCGCTTGAATACAAATCGATCCAAACGGAAAAGAGCAGCCTGACGTTCAACTACAAACAAATGGGCGTCGCCATGGACGGTAAATTTAAAAAATTTACGGCCCAGTTGAGCTTTGATCCTGCCAAAGTCGCAGCAGCCAAAGCCACGATCGACATTGAGTTGGCCTCCATCGACACCGGCTCATCCGACGCAGACCAAGAAGTCGTGGGCAAAGCATGGTTCAACACAGCGGCTTTTCCTAAAGCCGTCTTCGTGTCCAACCAAATCAAACAGACCGCCCCCAACCAATACCAAGTGACGGGCAAGCTCACTCTCAAAGGCCAGACCAAAGACATTTCGTTTCCTTTGAAACACACCCCACAAGGTGCCGCAGGCCAATTCACCGGGGGATTCACCTTGCACCGCGCCGACTTTTCGATTGGAGAAGGCATGTGGTCCAAGTTCGATGTGGTGGCCAATGACATTCAAGTCAACTTTCAACTCACCGCACTCGCGGGCAAATAATTTTTAACCAGGAGTCTTTTCATGACAAAACTCAACCGTATCGCTGCCGCTTTGGCTTTTGCAACTGTGGCGGCCACCTCGGCCATCGCTGCACCTCAAACCTATGTGGTGGAAGGCACGCACACCTACCCACGTTTTTTCGTATTCACACTTTGGCTACTCGACACAGTTGAGCCGCTTTGACAAAACCACGGGCACCGTGGTGTTTGATGCAGAAGGCAAAACAGGCGCCGTCGATATCGTCATCGACATGACCTCGGTCGATACCGGGTTCACAGACTTCAATGGTCACATCCAAGGCGAAGACTTTTTAGACACCGCCAAGTTCCCGAAAGCCACGTTCAAGTCCACCAAAGTGGTCTACCAAGACGGCAAGCCCACCAGTGTTGAAGGCCAGTTGACCATCAAAGGCGTGACCAAGCCCGTGACGCTGACTGTCAGCTCTTTCCAAGCCATGCCACACCCCATGCTGAAGAAAGCCGCGCTGGGCGCCAATGCCTGGACCGTGATCAAGCGCTCTGAATTCAACGCCGGTAAATTCGCCCCTTACGTGGGTGACGACGTTCGCATTGACATCGCCATTGAAGCGATTCAGCAATAAAGCAATCTGCATGAAAAAGCACCCTCATGAGGGTGCTTTTTTTTTGCGAGAACAAACCGCTCAGGCATTGGCGATGTGGCAACGCAGAGGATTCGTGTCACGCCCGATCGTTAAGAGGCCTCAACACGCGCCATGAACGCGTGCGGAACCAAGGCCACTTTGCGCGTGCTGCGGTCAATGAACACAATGCCAATTTTTCCACGCGCGACTTCGCGATGCGTGTCCAAGCACTCCATGCGATACACCAAGTCAAAACCGTAGGCGTTGTAGTCTTGCGGAACCATGCTGACGCGCATCGTCTCGCCGTGAAACCCCTCTGACTTGTATTGCGCCACGATGTCACCCACCACGATGGGATGGCCTGCCACATTGCCTTCGGTGTAGCCCAGCGACTTGAAAAAACGCACACGGGCCTCGGACACCAAAGTCAGCAACTGCGCATTGTCTAAATGACCACCTTGGTTGACATGACTGATGTAGATCTGAATGTCAGTGGCAAAGATGAAATGGTTGGGGAGTTCGAATTGAATACGGGGCATGATCAGATAAATAAGCGCTAGTTCAGCGCGTCCAACAAGTCTTGTGTGTCACGAATGATGGGTTGCGCCAATTGGGCCAACAAATGGCCATCGGTCGCACGCTGTGCCCAACGGTTCGACGCCTCAAGCACGGGATGGGTGTGCAGATAGTCGGGAACCTCGTAGTCCGGCGACTCCATTTTGAAAGCCAACATCATGCTGAGATAGCCGGAAAAATACAAACCAAACATGAGGGCATTGGCCGCTTCTTGCGTGATCTCGCGGCGACCCACGCGTGCCAAAAACAAAGCTTTGGCAGTTTCAATGGTGGGCAACTCATTGGCATGCAACTGGAATTCTTCGTCCAATGCTTTGCAAGCCTGGTCCCATTGCGCGATGGCGTCTGTCATGTGCTCGGTCTTTTCAATTTGATTCAAGCCAACATTGTGCCTTTGCACTTCTTCGCGCCACAGCGACAGGCGTATTTGGCTTTGAGCGTATCCGTCAGCGGTTCGTCACTGATCAGGCCGTAGTTGAAGGTCAACTCTTCACCGCGCCACACCTGACGACGCGTTTTGATGAACACACGACCTTTGATTTCGACAGGTTCACAGTTCGGGCGGCACGAGTGATTGATCCACCGCGACGCATTGCCGCCGTACAAGCCATCAATCACGCGCGCATCATCGATGTGAAAGTAGAAGGTGTGCTCGGGGTTGCTGGGGTCATGCGGATGACGGCGCAGCGCCTCGGCCATGGAAATGATTTCGCCCACATACTCAATGACAGTTTCGCCAGCCGCCATGGGGCACAAAGCGAACACGCCTTGGCCGTGCACGCTCGATTGATAGACCTCGATGCGATCTGAGAGAACTGTGCGTGAAGGTGCGGCTGGCTTTTTCAACATGCCAAAAAGCATACTAGGTTCTTCGGGGTAATCACCCTGACTTTGAGTTGGCTAAGCCCTTGAAAATCGAATCTCCTAAGGAGTCGTGCATGCTCAGTCGTATCCCAGTCATTGTTCAACGCATCTGCCAACTCGCAGCCATCTTGGTTGGCTTGACATCCCCAAGCTGGGCGGCAGGCTTTGAATTAGAAGGCACGAAGCAAGTGTTTGCCGTCACCCGCGACGGCACACGACTCGCGATGGGGCATGTGGAATTCACGCGAACAGCGGCGGATGTCACACAGTTCAAACTCAAAATAGAGAGCCCACTGCTGGTGGACCACTTTTTATCGATGAAAGAATTCAAATGTTTGGACGGCGCGAGTGAAGTCACTTGCCACGTGCCCTACCCCTATCGCAACCCACAAACCATCACGGCAGGCAACTTGGTTTGGCTAGAGCACAGTCTGTTGTTTCTGTTCAAGCAGCCCCGCGACTTCGGCGCAAAACTCTGGAACGGCAGCTATTACCAATTTGAGGTGGTGGGTCAACGTTTGGTTGGCAAGCCACAAGCGATTGACCTGAACCACATCAGCGCGCCATCAGACAACCCCAACATCGCGCCCTACACACCCGACCTGCGCGTAGATGCAGCGCCAGGTGTGCGATGGATTGACCATCTGTTGATTGAGTGAACGTCGATCCACAAGCATCTCTATCAACTAAGCCCCCTATGAGTTCTAGCTGCAGCGTCAGACTGCGCTATGAAATATGTCTAAAGGCTTGGGGGAATACCAGTTCAAGTATTCGCCGTGCAAGAACTCTAAGCTGGTGACTGTGGTGTTAGCGATTTGATTGTCCTGACAAATTCAATAAAGTCCGAAATCTCTTTAGTTGAGATCTCTTTGAGTCTCATCAAATCTGTGGCAGCTAGGGTCATCAAAGCCCTTGGCTCATCTTCGGAAACCTCTACCGCTCCTTCAGGGTCAACGTCTGCGTGCTTCATTTTGTTGTACGCGTCCGTAACAAGATC
>ERZ650301.66-NODE-66-length-22787-cov-6.697035_pt1 | contig 22787 bp, 7 predicted proteins | sample MGYA00376237_ERZ650301 | MGnify/ENA primary metagenome ERZ650301 (study PRJEB26733, sample SAMN07839255) | wastewater metagenome | biome: small river; feature: stream; material: water | place: USA: North Carolina | collected 2016-04-05 ...
GAAGTGCCCGGCGTGCGCATGGTGGACTTTGGCCACCTGGGCGACGGCAACCTGCACTACAACGTGCAGGCCCCCGAAGGCGTCGATGGCAAAGTCTTTTTGCGTGACAACGAAGAACGCGTGAACACCCTGGTGTTTGACCAAGTGCTCAAATTCGACGGCTCGATCAGCGCCGAACACGGCGTGGGCGAGCTCAAAGTGGGCAAACTGCCCTTGTACAAAGACCCCACTGCACTGGCCATGATGCGGGCCGTCAAGCAAGCGCTGGACCCGCAGAACCTGCTCAACCCGGGGCGCGTGCTGGGCTGAAACGCCCAGCCTCAAAAACTCACTTCACCACAGCCGCATCGCTCAATTTCTTGAGCAAGGCTGCGCGGCGGTTCTGCACCACAGCGGCTTGCAGCAGATTTTTGCTCTCGTCAAAGCCTGGCACCTGGTAGGGGCGCTTGGCGGTCAGCTTGACCACATGCCAGTAAGGACCGACCTGGATGGGCGCTGCCGACACGGCACCTGGGGCCAGATTGACCACCACATTGGAAATGGCAGGCGCGATTTGATCGGGCAAGAACCAACCCAACTCACCGCCTTTGTCTTTGCTCGGGTCCATCGAGCGGGCCTTGGCCAAGGCATCAAACGCCTGACCTGAGCGCACCGCCGTCATCACCGAGCGGGCATCGGCTTCGGTGGCCAGCACAATGGTCGAAATCTGAAACTGCTGCAGGTCACCCGCAGCCTTCAAGGCTTTGACCTGGCGCTCGTATTCGGTCTTCAGTTCTGCCTCGGCGATCGGGTTTTTGGTGAACTCGTCGTTCAGCACCAACTCGATCAGCAGGTTTTGGCGCATCGCCACCAAGGCATCCTGGGTAGATGGCAACTTGTCCAGCCCGCGCTTTTGTGCCTCTTGGGTCATCAGCTCACGCGCGACCAGTTCCTGCTTGAGCGCAGCACGCAACTCGGGCGTGTCTTTCTGGCCCTGGGCCACATTCGCCTCCACATTGCGGTCCATCAAACGTGCGGCGATCGACACGCCGTTGACCACGGCCACAGGGGCATCGGTTGCAAACGCCGCACCAGACAAAAAGACAGTGCTGCACAAACCCAGCGCCGACACCCACAACTTCGAATGAATCTTCACAATGAACTCCAAAAAATCACAAATTGAAAACAGATCGTATCAAGGTCTCTGCACAATCCTAACCAACACACGCTGCTCACCAGCCTGCATGGCCAGTTGCAAGGGGAAGCGACGATCGGGCGACGCCGACAGACGAATGGCATCACGGGTCTCTGACAGCTCAACGCCCTCCTCGGCCCCCAACAAGCTCAGTTCAGAGCCCGCCGCCTTGATCCAGTCCTGCAAAGCAGCAGGCCATGCAATGTGTGCATCCCCCCGCCCGTCGCGCAGCGCAATGTGCACCGCGCCTGCTTCATTGTTTTGCGGCAGCTTCAGCACCGTCACCTGGTAAGCATCTTGCCCTTCAGACAAAGCGGGGTTCAGAACCACAGGCAATTGAATGGCCATCGGGTTACGCATCGCCACCGTCAGACTGCCCGCTGTCAAAGTGCCCGCCGTCTGGTTCAGGCTGGTCAGCGCCACTGCGCCTGGCGTGGTCAATACGCCACCCGTTTGCGTCAACGTGTTCAGCGTCACGCCGCCTGCGCCCACATTCAGGGTGCCTGCCGACTGGCTCAAACTGCCTGCCACGCCCAAGCTGTCGATGCTCACTGGTCCGGCCTGTGCAGGCGCCACAGGGGTGTTGTCAAAGCTGACCGTCACCCCGGCCGGGATCGTCACACTCGCCACGTTGGCCAGATCGGGCACCGCACCGCCTGCCCAGTTGGCTGGGTCAAACCAGTTGCCTGTGGCACCGCCCACCCAAGTCACCTGCGACAAGCGCGCGATGCTGGCCGTGGGGCCGCTACCTGTGCTGCCCAGGCTATAGTTGCCCGCGTCAGGCCCGCTCAGGCTCACACCCGAGACGGTCACCGCCTTGCTGGTGCCCACGTTCTTGTCGGCAAAGGTGCCGGTGGCCAGCACCGTCAACACATCGCTGCCAAAGCGGTTGTCGGTCGAGGTCAGGCTGACCGTGGCACTGCCGTCGTACACCTTGTTGGCCGCCGTGAAGCTGACCGCCAGCGCTGCCGGTGTGATGCTGCCGTTGTTGCCCGACACCGCACTGCTGCTCAGGTAGTAGTTGCCCGCATCCGTGCCCGACAGGCTCACACCCGTGAGCGAGTAGGCCAAGTTGCTGCCCGCGTTCTTGCTGGCAAACGCCCCCGAACCTGCTGCCCCCACGGCGTCACCCGCGAGCGCACCGTTGAGCGGCACCGCCTGCTGGGCAATGGCGGTGGTGCCGTCGTACACCTTGCTGACTTGCGGCAGCGCCGTCACCGGTGTGGCCATCACGCTTTGCGTGCCCACCAGCGTCATGGCGTTGCTGAAGTTGTTGCTGACCACGTTTGTGCCTGTGGCAGCCAGCTGGTAACTGCCCGCAACCAACTGGCCTGCACCACTGGTGACCGCGCCCACTGGGCTCACGGTGAAGCTGGCACTGCCACCCGCGCCGTCGCTCACGGTGAAGCTGTTGCCGCTGCGGCTGACGTTACCCATCAGATCAACAATGGTGTTGCTGTTCTGGTTCAGGTACTTGGCCTCGGCCACGCTGTAAGTGGCCGCACCGCCATAGCTGCCCGATGTGGGCGCCAGGCGCACCAGCAACTGGTTGGCCGGCACGATGGTGTAGTTGCCCGGCAGGTAGCTGATGGCGTAGTTGCCGCTCGTCAGGCCACTGGCCGTGAGCGCACCGGTGTAGCTACCCGCCAAAGCGTTGGACGCACCGGTGTTGCCGTCTGGCCCGCTGGCGCTGCGCACCACAGCCAGCGTGCCGCCCAGGCCTGCTGTCGTGGCGGTCTCGCCGCCCACCCAGCCGCTGTAGCTCACACCGGCATAGCCGCTGGCATCGGCCTGCGTCACAAACTTGGCGTCGTTGTTGGCCTGCACCGTCAGCGCAGCTTTGTTGATGACCATCGAACCCGGCACAAACGTCAGGTTGTAATTGCCATCGCTGCCGCTGGCCAGGGTGGCATAGGTGCCGGCGTTCTTTTGCGTGGTACTGGCGGTCACGCCGGTCAGCACACTGGCCGTCTCGCTGCCCACCAGGCCACTGGCGGTGAAACCGCTCACCGTCTGGTTGCCGCCGTTGTAGGTCAGCGTGCCACTGTTGGCCGTCACCGTGGCGTTGGCCTTGGCGATCACCAGCTGACCATTCACAAACGTCAGGTTGTAGTTGCCATCGCTGCCGCTGGCGCTGGTGGCATAGGTGCCTGCGTTCTTTTGCGTTGTGCTGGCGGTCACGCCGGTCAGCACAATGGCCGTCTCGCCGCCCACCAGGCCACTGGCGGTGAAACCGCTCACCGTCTGGTTGCCGCCGTTGTAGGTCAGCGCGCCGCTGTTGGGCGTCACCGTGGCATTGGCCTTGTTGATCTGCCCGACCGCACCCGAGATGCTGGTGGGCAAGCTGTAGTTGGCCAGGTTGGTGCCGCTGTTGGCGCTGTAGTCGCTGTTGCTCAGTGTGACCGTTACCGTTTTTCCGCTGCCGGCTGTTGACGTGTCATAGGAACCGCTGGTTTTGGTCACGGTGGCACTGTCCGAACCCACCCACCCTGTCAGCAGGTAATTGGCCGAGGTCAATGTCGCCACGGTGGTGCCGTCATAGGTCTTGCTGACCGTGGGGCCTTGCAATGCGCCGTTGATGGTCACTGCCATCGACACCGGGCGCTGCGTCACACTAAGTGCACCGTTGTTCGCCGTGATCAGGTAATTGCTGTTGGCCAGGGCCGAAGCGTCGATCGTGTAGCTTCCCACGTTGCTGGTGACCGTTGCTGCAGTGCTCAGGCTGCCGCTCAGGCTGTCGCCATTGACAAGGCCACGGCTACTGCCCACGCCATCAGCCGCCACTGTGTAGGTCAGCGCCGGGTTCGCGTCGCCGTAAAGTCGGCTCTTGGCATCGGCTGTCACTGTGATCGGTCTGGGGCTGACCACCAGGCTGGCGTTGGTAACCACCGGCGCGTTGTAGTTGCTCAGCACCGCACCGCTGACCTGCAGGCTTGAGGTGTAGGTGCCTGCATTCGTGCCCGTGGCCAGACCCGTCACCGTGATGCCGCTGGCGTCGTTGCCCAGCGCATTGGTGCTGTAGGTGCCGGTGTAGGCCGTGCCGTTGTACACATTGCCCGAGGCACTGGGCGTGGCTGTGAGCGACGAAGCCGTCACCGCCAGATTGGCCTTGGCCACGGTGTGCGTGCCATCGACATAGCTGAAGTCGTAGTTGGCCGAGTTGCCCACGCCCATGACCGCGCTGCTCGGCGTCACAGTGAAGGGCCCCGCCTGTGCCACGCCCGAAGCCGTCACACCCGCACCGCTGGCCGTTTGCGTGACCGTTGCCACGCTGTCCGACCCCACCATTGCACTGGTGGTGAAGCGCATGCCACTGGCCAAGGCGCCATAAGTTGTCACCGCGTCATAGGTGCTGCCGCGTGCCGTATTGGTCACCGTCACGGGCTTGGGCGTGATCACGCCCACCGCGCCGCTGACCGAAGTCGGCAGTGTGTAGTTGCTCAAGACGGTCGCGCCCGTGGGCGCGTAGTCCGACGGAAGCAGCGATACCGTCACCGTTTTTCCGATGCCGGCATCGGGGCTGTCGTAGGTGCCCGTGGTCTTGGTGACCGTGGCTCCCTCGCCCACTGCCCAGCCCACGATGGCGTAATTGGCAGGTGCCAGCGTGGCGGTCGTGTTGCCGTCATACACCTTGCTGATGGCCGAGCCCGATGGGGCCACCACCTCGCCCGTGATGGCCGTCAGGCCAGCCGGGTTGATCACCAGGTTGCCATGGGTGTAGCCAATGGTGTAGTTGGTGCTGGTCAAGCCCGACGGGATGATGCTGTAAGGGATCGCGCTCGCATTGATGGCGCCTTGCGAGGTGCCGCCATAGGCCAGCGCACCGCCCAAAACAGAGGCATCTTCGCCACCCACAAATCCGGCGTAGGTGACCCCGTTGCCACCGCTCCAGGCCGTGCCGTCATAGGTCTTGCTGGCGTTGTTGGCCGTGATGCTCAGGGCCACCGGCGTGATCACGCCGTTGTTGCCCGTCAGCGTGTTGCTGCCCACATGGCTCACGCTGTCGGTCAGCACATAGTTGCGGGCGTCCGCGCCTGACAAGGTGATGTTGTTCACGTTGTAGCTCAGCCCCGTGCCGGCGTCTTTGGCGGCATAGGCGGCATTGCCCGCAGCCGTCACCGTATCGCCGACGACAGTGCCTGCAACGGCCAGTGTCAGGCCATTCATGACAGTGGTGCCGTCGTAAGCCTTGCTCACGCTTCCGGTCACCGAAGCGCTCACGTCTTTGGGGTTCACCTGCAGGCCGCCTGTGACCGTGATGGTGTTGCTGTAGTTGGCACTGCTGTTGGCGATGCTGGTGGCTCCAAGCTGGTAGGCGCCCACAGAAAGCTTGCCCCCTGTGCTGAGCACCGGCGACAGCGCCCCGACCGTGAAGGCGGTGTTGCCACCCACACCGTCGTTGAGCGTCAGCGAAGTGCCGTTCAGCGCCACGCTGCTGGTCAAATCCACAATCGAACGGGTGCTGCTGCGGTAGTACCTGGCCGAGGTCACGCCATACGTGGGCGTGCTGGCATAGATGGACGAGGTGTTCGCCAACTCCACCATCAGCTGGTCTGCGGGCACGATGGTGTAGTCGCCCGAAACATACTTGATGGTGTAGTTGTTGCTGGTCAGCCCGCTGCCCTGCAGTACACCTTTGTAAATGCCGGCGGCGGTGTCGCCCCCTGTGCGCGTGATGGTCAAGGCGCCACCCAGCACCGATGGACTTTCGTTGTTCACCCAGCCGCTGTACAGGGCACCTTTGTAGCCGGGCGTATCGGCCTCCACCAGAAAACGCGCTGCGTTGTTGATCGCCACCGTCAGCGGCATCGGTTTCACGGTCAGCGTGCCGCTCACCAGGTTCAGGCTGTAGTTGCTGCTGGTCAGGCCCGTGGGCGTGATGCTGTAGCTGCCAGCGTTGACGGCCGACTGCGCGGTGCCCCCATAGCCCAGCGTGCCCGTGAGCGAGTTGGCCACCGAATCCCCTGCCTTCAAGCCGCTGTAAACAACGCCATTGCCGCCGGTGTAGGCCAGGCCGTTGTAGTCCTTGCTGAAATCGTTGGCGGTGACGCTCAATGGCGCTGCCGTGACCGTCAGCCTCGGGTTGTTGGCCAGGTAGCCCAGGGCTTGTGCCAGCACTGTGCGCTTGTAGACGTAGTTGCCCACGTTGTAGTAGCCGCCGGCCCGGTTGAGCGCCGCATAGGCATTGGTGGAGGCCACCAGCAACACGGTGGTCGGATCGGCCTGGTCACCGTTGACAAAGCCCGACTGCGTGTCGGCCACGGGCGCCACCGGCGTGGTGCCATAGACGATGGTCTGATCGCTCGAACTGCTCCACGACACCGTGGGCCGCTCGCGGTAGATGGCGTAGAGGCCGCCCGTCAGTATCAGATTGGTGTAGTTGGTCACCGTGGACGTGCTGCCGTAGCGGAAATGCCCGCTGCCCGAGCCCACCAGCGTGGTCAGCGCGGCGTTGTTGACCGCGCCGGTGTAAAGCATGGCGCGGCCACCCGTGCCCACACTGACCGTGCCCCCATTGAGCACCAGGTTGCCACTGGTGGTGTCGCCCACAGCGGCATTCTTGCCGGCCGTCAGCTTCATCGCACCCGAAGACGCATTGGTGGTCGTGACGTTGTTGTTCAGGGTCAGGTCGCCCTGGGTGGTGTAGAGGTCAATGGTGCTGTTGGACGTCAAGCCCTGCGTGCTGCCCAGCGTGCCCACAGTCAAGGCCGTGGTGTTACCTAAATAGAGCTGGGCCAGACCACTGCCAGCCAAGGTGCCAACCGCGTTACCAGGTTGCACCAACTGCACCTGTGAAGAACCGGTACCGGCCAGCAGCAGCTCCGTGCCCACCACGTTGCCGCCGGTGTACGCGATCACCTGACCGCCCAGGGTGATCCGCCCGTTGCTGCCCGCGCCGGTGGACACCAGCGGCCGGCTGATGTAGACATTGCCGTAGATGCTGATCGGGCCGGCCATGTTGTAGCCGGAGACGCCAGCGGTCGCCGAGAACGCTGACCCCATGGAGACCGAGCTCGTGTTGCCCGCCTGCCCAACAGTGAGCCCAGTCAGCGTGTTGGCAAAGGCCACGTAACTCAAGTCCAGCCCCCCCGAGCTGAACGAAGCGCTTTGCGAGTTGAACGTCACCGGCCCACTGCTTTGCACCTGCGTGAACTTGCCGGCTGTAAAGGAGTCCAGGGACCAGCTGTCCGCATTCACGGTGATGGCCCCCACTTGCGAAGGCCCGCCAAAGATCACGTTGCCAGGCTGCGCCGCCGGAGAAAGCGTGGTTTTGACAGCATGACTTATGCCCGTGGTGAGCGAAGGACCGGCTGTGGCGTTGATGGTGACCGTGCCGTTGACTGAGCGGATCGCGTTGTCGGAGCTGCCGCCCGCCATCTCCAAACCGTTGTTGCTTGTACCAGGCAGATAGCCCCCCCCCGTGGCTGTGACGAGCACATGGCCATTGCCTGTGGCCTCGATGATGGCCGTCGACATGGAAATGCCCCGATTGCTCATGTTCGAGGTGGCGGTGGACAGTGTGGCCCCGCCCACACCGGTGATGTTGGCCTGGTTGCTGGCCGTGACCGTGCCCCCTGACATAGACAGACCGGTCGTGCCGCCGCTGGCGTTGTCGTAGCCACGACCGGTGATGGTGACATCGGCCCCCGAGACCGCGCCACTGATGAGCACACCCGTGCCACCGTTGATGCTGGCCATGCCCTGCAAGGTCACGTTGCCAGTGCCCGCTTGCACCCGAGAATAAGGCCCCAAATTGATGGCTGCGGCACCGCCCCGTGCATAACCCGCCGCCGCACTGACGCCGTTGCCGCCGCCCATCACGATGCTGGCGCCGCTGGAACTGACGGTGGTGTTGGCACCTGCGGTGCCACCGGTCAAGGTGATGGTGCCATCGGCATTGGCATCGCTGTCGGACCAGTAGGTGATGTTGCCGCCAACCGTTGACACAGTGCTCGAGGCGGTCTGGGTGATGTTGCCCGAAGCTTTGAGCAAGATGGGCGAGTTGTTGCTCAGCACGATGCTGCCCACCGTCAAGTCTTTGGCGCTGGTGAAGGTCACAGGCCCTGTGCCGCTGATGGCGCCGTTCACCGCCATGCTGTAGAAAGTGTCGGTGCTGTTGAAGGTGGCCCCGGCACTGCCTACACTGATCAGTCGGTTGGCATTCAAGGTCACGTGGGCCGCAGCGTTGGTGCCTTGCAGCGTGCCGCCGTTGATGGTGATGTTGGTGGCGGGCGAACCGGGCACTGCACCCAGATTGGCGTCGCTGCCGATTCGCAAGGTGCTGGCGTTGATGAACGTGCCACCAGTGTAGGTATTGGCACCACTGAGCAAGATCGAGCCGCCACCGGTGATGGTGAGTCTGCCCGAGTTGCTGAGCACACCGCTTTCGGTGACCGACACGCCGGTCGGCACGTTGATCGTGGTGTCCGCCGTCAGGTTCGCCCCCAGGGTGTCTGTGGTGGATCTGAAACTGTAGGTCGTGCTGCCAATGGTCATGGTCCAGATGATCGGAGCCTGCTTCAAAATCAGGCTGCTGGAAGTCAGGTCCAAATAGCGGCTGTTCTGCGCTTGGCCCCCACTGACCGTGGTGCCATTGAGCTTGAGCGTGGGCGTGCCATTGACCGAGGACCAGGTGATGACTGGGGTGTCCACAAAGTTGTTGTCCACACCCACGGTGTTGACACTCAGCGTGTTGCTGGCTAGGTTGAGCCCGGTGGGCAAGACCATCGAGGCCACCGTGTTCGGGCTCACCGACTCGTTGACAGCGACCTGGTAGGTGCCTGTGAAGCCGGAGAGCGTGGCCCCCGACAGGTCGAGCGACTGGCCATACGCCACGTTGGCGATGGTGCCCGCACCGCTGAAGGTGTTGCTGGGCGCTACCGTGCTGGCCACGTTGTAGGCCAAGGTCGCCCCCGAAGCCACCGCCACCGCGCCCGAACTCAAGGCCGATGCGTTGCTGGCTTCCAGCGTGCCCGCGTTGATGTTGGTGGCCCCCGTGTAGGTGTTGGTGCCGCTGAGCACCAAGGTGCCGGTGCCCGACTTGCCCAGGTCATTGGCACCGCTCACCACACCACTGAGCGTCAGTTGCGTGCCGCCCACGTCCACGGTGGTGTTGGCGCCCAAGGCCACATCGCCCGCCAGGCTGCTGGTGCCGGTGCTGGTCTTGAGCGTGCCGCCATTGAGGGTGAGGGCCTCGGCACCCACGGCCACGTTTTGTAGGTCCAGCGTGGCACCGCTGGCCACCGTGGTGCCGCCTGCGCTGGTGCCCAAAGCAGCTGCATTGCTCACAGCCAGCGTACCGGCGCTCACCGTGGTGGTGCCGGTGTAGGTGTTGCTGCCCGACAGCACCAAGGTGCCGCTGCCCGTCTTGGTCAGGCCCATGCCTGCACTGGATTCACCGATGGCACCAGAAGCGGTGAGCTGCGTGCCCGTCACGCTGACCGTGCTGTTGGCACCCAAAGTCACGCTGCCAGAAATGCTGGACGTGCCCGAAGACACCGACAGTGTGCCGCCATTGAGCGTGAGTGCCTCGGCCCCCACGGCCACGTTTTGCAGGTCCAGCGTAGCACCGCTGGCCACCGTGGTGCCCGCTGCGCTGCTGCCCAGGCCTGCGGCGTTGCTCACGGCCAATGTGCCAGCACTCACCGTGGTGGCACCGGTGTAGGTGTTGGTGCCCGACAAGGTCAGGGTGCCGCTGCCCAGCTTGGTGAAGGTGCCCCCCGAGCTAGTGAGGTTGCTGGCCAGGATCACATTCTGGCCATTGGTGTCCAGCGAATAGGCCTGATTGGCCGACGTGCTGAAGCGGGCAGAGTGGTCGGTGGTGTTGAACAAGCGCAAGATGCCACCACCAAAACTGATCGTACCTGCAGTGCCTACCGCGCCGGCAGACCCCATCTCCAGGGTACCGCCATTGATGTTGGTGCCACCGGTGTAGGTGTTGGTGCCACTCAAGGTCCAGGTGCCACTGTCCTGTTTGGTCAGGCTGCCACTGTTGGTCGTGATGTTGCTGCTGATGCTGCCGCCTGCCGCGCCACCAAGCGTGAGGCCCAGGCCAGCACCCGTGATGTTGCCCACATTGCTCAGGGTGATGGCCCCTGTGCCCCCGACGATCGAACTGGCCGCCAAAAGGGACACCGGGCCTGCATAGGCTGCGGCAACGCCGCTGTTCATCAAGGCCCCGCCACTGCTGACCCCGGTGCCCTGCAGGTACAGGGTGCCGGTACTGGTCAAGGTCCAGCCGTTGAGGTCTATGGCCCCTCCGCTGTAGACACTGATCGTGCTCAGGCCAAAGGCGGTGGCACTGCCGGCCTTGAGCGTGCCTGACGTGACAGTAGTGCTGGTGTTGGTGTTGTTCCCACTCAGGTTCCAGGTACCAGAGCCCGCCTTATCAAGGGTGTTGACAGTGGTGTCGAGCTTGCTCATCAACAAGCCGTTACCGTTCAGCTGGAGTTTCTTTGCGTTGCCAACAATGGTGCCAGTGTTGCTCAGCGTGATCCCCCCTGTACCGCCATCGACGACACTGATGTTGGTTGTCATCAAGGTGAGCAAGCCGGCAAAGGTGCCAGCCGTCGCGCTGCTGTTGGTCAGCCCTGTGGTGGCATTGCTGTTGTTAAGCGTCAGCCCACCGGTGCTGGTCATGGTCTGGCCGTTGATGTCGACCTTGCCAAGACCGCTCGTGCCGATGTCGCCCGAGCCAAAAGCTGTAGGGCTGCCAGCCTTGAGCGTGCCGGCGCTGACCGTGGTGCCGCCGCTGTAGGTGCTGTCGCGGGGGGTGCTGGCGCTGCTCAGTGTCCAGGTGCCTGAGCCCTGTTTGGTCACCGTGCCTGTGCCGGTCTCGAGACTGCCGGCAATGCTGCCGCCAACGCTGCCATCCAGCGTCAGGCCAAAGCCGGCCCCCGTGATCGCGCCCGTGTTGCCCAGGGTGATGGTGCCGAAACTGCTGATGATGGAAGTGGCCGATCCCAGCCGCAACAGGCCGCTGTAGCTGGCCGCAGTGCCGCTGCTGTTGACCAGCGCGCCGCTGTTGCTGACGCCAGTGCCGTTGAGGGTCAGCACGCCGGCATTGACCACATCTTTACCGTAAAGATCGATGTAAGCGCCACTGGCCACGGTCACTGCCCCCGTGCCAAAAGCGTTGGCATTGCCAACCACCAATTTGCCCGCGCTGACGGTGGTGAGACCCTTCAAAGTATTGGCCGTACGCAGGGTCCAGGTACCTGCGCCCTCTTTGGTCAGTGAAGCGATGCTGTCATTGAGTGCCCCGCTGTTGATAACAAAACCGCTGTCGATGGCACCACCACCCAGCGTCAGCCCATACCCGCCGCCAGCGATCGTGTTTGCGTTCAGGTTGAAACTACCAGTGCTGCCTACCACGCTGCTGTCTGAGCCCAGCGTCAGCACACTGGTGCTTGCGTTGCCAAAGGTGGCCGCCGTTGCACTGCTGTTGAACAGCGCCCCGCCGCCGGCCACGCCGGTGCCGTTGATGGTCATTGAATTGGTGAGGTTGAAACCATTGAAGTCCACCGCAGCACCATTGGCCACGGTCACCGTGCCGCCACTGCTGCCGCCAAACGCCGCTATGTTGCCCGCCTTGAGTACGCCGCCATTGACGGTGGTGCCTCCGGTGTAGGTGCTGGCGCCGTTGAGGGTCCAGGTGCCGCTGTCCTGCTTGACCAGGGTGCCAGCGCCCGTGCCGATGACGCTGGTCAGGGTGCCTCCCGCTGCCCCGCCCAGGGTCAGTGCGAAGCCAGCCCCAGTCATGGTGCCTGAGTTGCTCAGCGTGATGCTGCCGCTGCCACTGATGATGGCACTGTTACTGCCCAGGGTCACCAAACCAGCGTAGTTGGCCGGCGTCGCACTGCTGTTGACCAGGGCACCGCCGCCGTTGATGCCCGAGCCGTTCAAGATCAGCTTGCCCGTACCGCTCATATTTTGGCCCGCCAGGTCGAGCACCGCGCCACTGTCCACCGTCACAGCGTAGCTCGTGCTCGTGTTGCCAAAGGCTTTGGCATTGGCAGCCCTCAGGGTAGTGCCTGTATTGACTGAGGTGTTACCGGCATAGGTGTTGGTCCCACTCAACACAAGAACACCCCCGCCGTTGAGCGTCAGGGTAGCGCTGGAGGCGGTGGTGCCTGACAGGATCCCACTCTCGGTGGCCGTCACGCCAGGCGGCACGGTGATCGTGGCGGTCGACAAAGTCCTGGCCGTGTTGTCTATGTTGCTGGCGTAATAAGTGGTGCTACCGCTGTTGGTGAACGACCACATGGCCCCCTGGCCCAGGCTCAAATCATTGGCGTTCAGGTATACGGTGCCACCGACCGCATTGGTGCCACTCGTGGTGCTCAGCCCATTGATCTTGAGTGCAGGACTGTTCGAGCTGGTCCCCCCCCAGGTGATCACTGGCAGTGATGTGAAGCTGGACTGGTAACCATTGGTGCTGACGCTGAAGGTGGTGCCTGACAAGTCGGGCGAATTTTTCAAAACGATGGACGCCACTGTCGGAGTGGCCACCGTCTCGTTGACCGACACGGCGTAGTTACCCGTGAAACTCGAAGGCGTGGCCCCAGACAGGTCCAGACTGCTGCCATACGCCAAATTGAGCAGGGTGCCCGCGCCACTGTAGGTGTAGGTGGGTGCAAGCCCCGTGGACCCGTTACTCAGGTTGTAGGCCAATGTGGCACCGCTGGCCACGCTGACGTTGCTGCTGGCCAGTGCACCGGTCGAGCCGCCATTGCCCACCTGCAGCGTGCCCGCGCCGACGGTAGTGCTGCCAGTGGTGGTGCTGTTGCCGGTCAAGGTCCAAGTACCAGCGTCTTGCTTGGTCAGTGTGCCAGTACCGGTATTGAGGCTGCCGGCCAATGAGCCGCCACTGGCCCCACCCAGCGTCAAACCGATACCCGCCCCGGTGATCGACCCCGTACTGCTCAAGGTGATGCTGCCGCTGCTGCCATTGATGGTGCTTGCACTGCCCAGAGCCAACGGCCCGGCATAAGTGGCGCCGGTGCTGCTGCTGTTGAACAGTGCGCCCGAGCTGCTGATGCCCGCGCCGTTGAGCGTCAGGGTACCGGTGCTGGTCAGGGTCTGGCCTGCAAGGTCCAGTGCGCCGCCACTGGCCACCGTGACCGCACCGATGCCCAAGGCCGTGGCACTGCCTGTCTTGAGGGTGATGCCCGAGTTGACTGTGGTGGTGCCCGAATAGGTGTTGGCACCGCTGAGGGTCAGGGTGCCGCTGCCCACGACCGTGAGGTTGCCGGTGCCGGTGATCGCACCGCTTTGCGTCACCGCGGCCCCCGGGGCCAGGTTGGCCATGGCGTTGGCCGTCAGGTTGGCACCGCTGCTGTCAATGGCGGTGGTGTAGTACCTGGTGGCTCCACTGCCAATGGTCAGCGTCCACAGGGCACCAGTACCCAAGGTCAGGTTGTTGGTGAACAGGGTGACCGTGCCCCCCAGGTTGGTGACACCAGAGCTCACGCTGGCGCCATTGAGCAGCAAGGCCGGCGCACTGCCGCTGTTGCTGCCCGTCCAGGTGATCACCTGCAGCGGCAAGAAGCCGGGCTGGAAGCCGGTGGTGATCACGCTGAGGGTGTTGTTGCTCAGGTCAGGGTTGGCAGGCAAGACCATCGCTGCCATGGTGGGCGTAACCGGGACCTCATTGACCGACACGGCGTAGGTACCACTGAAGCCCGTGAGCGTTGCGCCTGACAGGTTCAGACTGGTGCCAAAAGCTTGATTGACAATGGCGCCCGAACCAGTGAAGGTGGCGGTGGGCGAGAGTGAGCCTGCCGCCGTCACGTTGTAGACCAGCGTGGCTCCACTGGCCACGCTGAAGCTGCTGCTGGGCAGTGCACCGTTGGCACTGCCACTGCCCATCCTCAGCGTGCCCCCGCTGACGGTGGTGGGCGCGCTGTAGGTATTGACCCCGCTCAATGTCCAGGTGCCGGCGTCGACCTTAGTCAAGGCGCTGGTGGTGTTGGAGATGATGCCAATGTAAGTGCCGCCCACAGCACCGCCCAGCGTAAGCGCACGGTTGTTGCCCGTCAGATTACCGTTCAAGGTAATAGCCCCAGCTCCACCAACAATCGTGGTGTCCCCCGTGAGCGATACTCCGTTCGGAAAACTTGCCGTGGAAGCACTGCTGTTCATCAAGGCGCCGCCGCCGTTGACACCCGTGCCATTCAGGGTCAGGCTGACCGAGCCTGTGCCTCCACCATTGGTGACGATCTGCCCGTTGAGGTCCAGGGCAGCGCCGCTGGCCACCGTGACAGGACCATTCCCCAAGGCCGTTGGCGCACCGATCTTGAGCACCCCTGCGCTGATGGTGACCCCACTCCTGTGGTTGTTGGTGCCGATGGTGGGACTCAGGGTCCAGGTGCCTGTGCCCTGTTTGATGATCGAAGCTGCGTTGTTGCCTGTTGATTGTCTGATCAGCCCTCCCCCCGCGCCCCCGAGCGTCAGATTGGACCCGAGCGACAGGGAGTTGCTGTTGCTGAGGGTAATGAACCCGTAATCAGCCACGATGTTGAGCGGCGACCCCACAATATCGACATCACCCGTCAATTCTGCGGCTGAGCTGCTGCTATTGACAATGGTGCCAGCAACACCCCCGCTGCCCATCTGCACGGGATTAGACAGCGTCCTGCCATTCAGATCGAGTGTACCCACGCCAGTAATCGCGGCCGTACCAAAAGCCGTGTTGCTACCCGCTGCCAATGCCCCTGCACTGATGGTCGTGGTCCCGCTGTAGGTGTTGTTGCCCGACAGTGTGAGCGTACCTGCTCCGAGCTTGATCACTCTGCCCGCGCCCCCGATGGCGCCACTGTAGGTGCTGCTGCCAGCTTGATCGAAGGTGAGGCTACTGGCGCTGGTGCCTGTCGTGATGTTGCCTGCACCACTGACACCGCCAGCCGCAATCAGTGTCAGCGAATTGGCCGAAGACCAGACCACATCGCTCGTGATGGTGATGTTGCCTGTGCCCGTGCCCGCGGTACCCGTGTTGGTGGTGGTGATGGTGACGCTACCGCTGGCCAGGGCTGTCTGGATAGTCGAGGGATTGATGAGTGAGGCGCTCAGACCCGAATTGGGCCTGAAGGTACCGCTACTGTTGGTGAAACCAGCTTCTGTGCCCGTGCTGTTGATGTCGATGTCGGCCGGGTCCAGAAGCCACTGCCCAGACTGGCCTTGGCCTGCGGCTTGTGTGTTGACCACCAGTTGCTCACCCACTTGCAACGTGTGGCCCGAGGTTTCCACCTGACCGCCACTGCCCGTGCCTGCGCCTTTGGCCTCGATGCGCCCTTCGACCTGCGTGAGGCTGTTGGCGCTGCGAATGTCGCTCCACAGCACCACCTTGCCCCCATCGCCTTGTTGTGTGGCGTTGGCCTCGATGCTTGCGCCTTGCATCATCGTCACCTGGGTCGCCTGGCGCGTGTCGCCTGTGCCTTGCCAGTCGCCGCCCACCAGCACGGTACCGCCGCCTTGCGGGCCGTTGGCGTCGATGCGGCTGGTGCTGCTCAGCGCGATCTGGTCGGCCATCAGCACGATCTTGCCGCCCTTCTGCGTCAAGCTGGTGGCGCTCAATTGCCCGCTGTTGTTGACCACCGAGCCTTGCAAGCTCGCCAGCGCGTGGGCAGACAAGATGATCTGCCCGCCTTCGGCCAGCACCGCGCTGCGGTTTTCCACCAGCGCCGCAATGGCTTGGGGCGTGGTGGTGATGCCGGCGAGCCCTGTGCCCGTGTTGTTGAAGCTGAGCGTGATGGCTTCGCCTGATGCGAGTGCCACGGTGCCCGCTTGTGCCACCACCACGCCCTGGTTGCGCACCTCGGGGGCGAGCAGCGCGATGTAGCCGCCTGCTGCGGACGTGAGTTGGCCTTGGTTGACCACGCTGCCTGTGCTGCCGCCCCGGTTGAAGATTGCTTTGCCCGCCATGAAGTCGTCGGCATTGGCTTGGCCCGTGGTGGCCACCAGGCCGCCCACGTTGACCTGCGCTGTGGGCGAGAAGTAAACACCGTTGGGGTTGGAGAGAAACACCTGGCCGTTGGCGCTGATCTGGCCGTAGATCTGGCTGGCGTTGTTGCCCAGGATGTTGTTGAGCGTGACGGCGCTGCTGCTGGGCTGGTTGAACTGCACCTTGGCCTGGCTGCCCACGTTGAAGCTGGCCCAGTCGATGACGGCGCGCTGGCTGGCCTGGTTCACCGTCATCAGTGCGTTGCCCGCTTGCGTGGTGCTGGTGTTGATGTTGGCGCTGCCGCGTGTGACCACGCCGCCTTGGGGCAACTGGTTGACCGCTGGCGGGGCTTGCTGTGCATGCGCCAGACTGGCCATGCCACCGAGCGCGACGCTGGCCAAGGTGGCGGTCACGGCTTGGGCCAGGGTTTTGCCGGTGCTGGAAGATCCCTTGCTGGCACTGCGTGCGGTCTCGGGCACGGGTTGCAGTTGCTGGGTGCGGCCGGATCGTTTGAGGCGGTAGACGTGGTTCATGGTCTTGTTCAGAAGTTCAGCGCGGCAGACAGCCACAAACGATTCAAAGTGCGGGTGCCATCGCTGTCGGCACCGGTGCTGGGGTGGGCGGCGGGGTTTTGGCCCGAGCGGCGGCTCCAGGTGGCGGCCAGTTCATGGCCTTGCAGGCTGCGCCAGTTCAGGCTGAGGCCCGTGCCTTGCAGGCTCTGGGTGTTGACTGTGCTGATGGCGCTGCCTGCCGCGTTCAGGTTGTTCTTGTAGACCTGGATTCGGCCCCAGTCGGCAAAGGCGTTGAGCGTGAAGGCCTCGTTCAAGCGGTGCTTGAGCCCGACGGTGGCGGTGGTGCCGGTGCTGCCGCCCGCTTCGTTGCTGGGGTAAGCGCGCACGCCCGATGCACCGCCCAGGTACAGCTTCTCGGACGAGTCGAGGTTGCGGTTGGCCCATTGGGCAGCGGCTTGCAGGTACCAGCTGGTCTGCCCCGTCAGGCTTTGCTCGCGGTTGTAGTTGGCGTTGAGCTTGTGAAACCAACCGGCTGTGTGGGCCGCGTTGGCGTCTGCTGTGCCGTTGGGCGAATTCGTCAGGTCCACCCTGCCCCAGCTGCTTTGCACGCTGGCGGTGTTTTGTGCCGGACGCAGGGCGCGATCGATCCAGTTGCCCACAAGGCCTGTGCGCAGCACGTCCAGCCGGTAGTGCGACACCGTCGTCGCTTCGCTGGCCCCGCTGTTGGCCAAGGCCAGGTTGTCAAAGCGTTTGCGGTCGGCGCTGAGCTGGGCGCTCAGGTTGCGCTCGGGCTGGCGAATGAGCGGGGCAGTGAGGTCTGCGCCCCAGCTTTGGGCCGAGCCACTGGCTTGCAGCGCGGCAAAGCTGCCCACCAGGTGGTAGCGCATGTCGGACGCGTGCACACCCACGCGCACGCCTTGCAGGCCCACGGGCAAGGTGTACGCCAGGCGGCCGTAGCGGCTGCCTTCGGTGGCCACGGCTTGCAGTTGCAGGGCGTCGCCCCAGCCTGCGCCGTTGTGGACCGACATGCTGGCGCTGATGCGGTTGGCACCGGTGGAGACCGAGCCAAAGTTGTCGGCCGTGATGTTGGCGTCCAGGGCTTTGCCTGCACCCAACATGACCAGCACATCGGTGCTGCCCGCCTGTGCACCTTCGGCAAACGAGGCCGTGGCCACCACGCCAGGGATGTCGTCCAGCAGCAAGAGCAAGCGGTCAACCTGGTGCAGGTTGACCGGTTGGCCCACAGTCAGCTGGGCATCGGCCATGGCCTGGATGTGTTCGCGGGGCAGCTTGCCTTCAGGAAACGCGATGCGCACCTGGCCCAGGCGTGCTTCGACCACACGCAACTTGACCATGCCGCCTTCGATCTCTTGCTGGGGCACAAAGGCGTTGACCAACCAGCCCGCTTCGCGGTAGGTCTGCACCAGAACCCAAGCAGCTTCTTGCAGTTGGGTGAGGCTCAGGTCTTGCCCGGTGAAGCCTTTCAATGCGCCTTGCAAGGTGCCGGGGCTGAGTAGTGTGGGGCCTTCAAGCTCAAAGGCGTTGACGCGCACCACCGGGCCGCTGTGGTCGGCTGCGGGTGGTGTGGGCACCACCGGGGTTTGGAGTGCAGGGGCAAACAGGGCGCCACCAGGGCGGGCTTCGAGTTGCTGCAGCACCGAGCCGGCGTCGGGGGCGGCTGCAGTGACGAGCGTGGGCAAAGCTGCAAGCAGCGCGGTGATCAGGCGGGTGTTTGTGTTCATGGCCAGGCTCATGATTTGCGGATGTCCAGTTCGTCAAAGAACTGGTAACCGACGTTGCGAATGGCTTCGATGACGGCGCCTTCGGCACCCGCTTCGTGCAGCTTTTTGCGCAGTCGCACCATGCGCACCTGGATGTTGGATTTCTGCTCCTCACTGAGGACGATGCCCATGCATTGCGCGACTTGCTCGAACGCCAGCCGCGCATCGGGCGACTGCGCAAAGGCTTGGAGCAAAGTGGCTTCCGTCGCCGTGATGCGGACGGTACCGGCAGGGCCGGTCAGATCGAGTTTGTGAAGTGAGAGCACAGCATGCTGACGAATTTGTAGATGCTGACGATTAAAGAAAAATAACTGATAGAAACCTTTCATAGGCTTTCAAATTGCTAAATTTGCCAACACAAACTGGCAAATAGAAGGCCAATGAAAGAAATTAAAGGCTTATGAAGGAATTTTCTTTTTTGGGAGCGGCGCTCTCGCCGCGATGGGGCGTGACAAATCATCCGCTTCTAGCGGATAATTCTGCATGGTCTTCATTGAACTGCCCATTTTCATCCGGTGTACGGCTGGGCTGTTCACAGATTCAGATTTGGCCGATTTGCAGGTCACTCTGCTTGAGAACCCGTCGGTGGGTGATTTGATACCGAGTGGCCATGGACTGCGCAAGTTACGTGTTCCATTGCCTGGCAGAGGAAAACGAGGTGGTGCCCGGGTAATTTATTACCACTGGATTTCAGAACAGCAGTGCTACTTGGTATACGCCTATGCCAAGAACCAAGCTGCGGATTTAACCAGGGAACAGTTGCAACGCCTGGCTGCGTTGATGAACAAGGTGGTTGGAAATGAATAACTCACAATTTGAAGAACTGCTGGCCAGTGTCGGCGATATGGGCAAGCACATGCGTGGGCAGCAGGTGTCAGGGCTGAAGACGCATGAATTTCCAGAACCCAATGTGAAGGCGATCCGAGAACGCACGGGGATGTCGCAAACTCGCTTTGCATTCCTGATTGGGGTCAAACCCAAGACGCTCCAGAATTGGGAACAGCGCAGAGTCCGCCCCGCAGGGCCTGCACGCGCATTACTGAAGATTGTTGAAGCCAACCCACAGGCTTTGGCGGCATTGCACACATGAATGTTCTTCATAAATCACCAGCTCATAAGCAATAGCTGATGACCTGATGTGGGAGCGGCGCCCTCGCCGCGATGGGGCGCAGGATTCAGGCACGCAATCGCCCCGAGGGCGGGGCTCCTGCAAATTAGGCGATGACCTGGACTGGCAGGTGCAGCTGGTAGCCCACGCTGCGGATCGATTCAAGCGACTGGCCTTCAACACCGACCTGGCTGAGCTTCTTGCGCAGGCGGGTGATGCGCACTTCGAGGCTGGTCTTGCTGACCTCGGCACTGTCCATGCCAAACAGTTCGAGCAGTTGCCAATTTTCGAGCCGGCCCGAGGGTGCCCGCGCAAAGGCGGTGAGCAGGCTTTCTTCGGCATGGGTCAGATGCACTTGACCCGAGGGGCCATGCAGTTCGCGCTGTTGTAGGCACAGTCCGCCTTTGGGGCCCAACTGGGTGGTTTGCTGGGCCTGGCGGCGGCGTGCAAAGCTGCTGATGGCGGCACGCAGTTCTTCAAAGGGCACAGGTTTGGGCAGGTAGGCATCGGCGCCGCAGTCGTAGCCGTCGACCTTGTCCTGCAGTTCGGAGCGGGCTGAGACGATGATGATGCCCACCAGGGGCTGCACTTGCCGGATGCGGCGCGAGAGGCTGAAGCCGTTTTCGCCAGGCAGGTTGAGGTCGATCAAAAAGAGGTCTGCCGCCACACCTCGGGCCTTGTCTTCGAGTTCTTCGGCGCAGCTGAGCGCGACCACGTGGTGGCCTTCGGCACGCAGCGCGTCGGCGGTGAGTTCGCGCAGGTCGTCGTTGTCTTCAACGAGGACGATGCTCAGGTGGGCAGCCATAGTTCAAATCGGATGTGTTCGGCGTCAGGACTGTAGCGCAATGCACCGCCCAGTTGCGCGGCCAGCTTGTGCGAGAGGTAGAGCCCCAGGCCCGTGCCCGATTGGCGCTGGGCGCTGCTGCTGCGGTAGTACTTGGCAAAGAGTTGCTCGGCATCTGGCCAGCCTGAAGGTCCAGGTCGGCTGCTGACCGACATGAGCAGCCCGGGGCGGGCATCGTCGCCGACCTGTTCGATCAGATGCACATCGACAGAGGCTTGTGCGTTGCCGTGCTTGAAAGCGTTGTCAAGGAGGTTGTTGGCGATGATCTGAATGCATTGGAGGTCACTGCTCAGCCGCAGGTCCGGGGCGATGTGGGTGCGAACGCGTTCAGCACCTTCTTGCCGGTCTTGCAGCCACTGTTGCAGCTGGTCTGACAGCACAAAGGTTTGCGTTTGAAGCTTGAATTCGCGATCGACCATGCGGTCGGTCTGGATGCAGCGGTCAAGAATGCCTTTGATGTTGTTGACTGCACGGGTGACGAAGTCGGCCGTGCGGCCGTCGCTGGTGCGGGTGCTGACGGCCATGTCGATCACCGCGAGCGGGGTTTTGAGTTCGTGCATGAGCATGCTCAGCAGCTGGGTTTGGTCCTGGCGACGCTGTTTTTCAAACGCCAGTTGCTCGCGTGACAAAAACAGGCTGTTGGCCACCTCCACCCGAATGCGTTCGAGCTGACGTGAACGCACCACCAGCAAGCTGGTCATGAACAGGCCTGAGATCAGGCCATACAGCAGCACACCGTAGACAGAAAGCATGTTGCCTTGCAGCACCCCCAGGCTGGGCAGGATGCTGAACGCCAGCACCAGCACGATGGTGACGTAATAGCCGACCACCGCAGGCTTGGGCAGGTAGTAGCTGTAAGCACTGGCCGCATCGGTCGGGCGGGTTTGCAGGCTGAAAGACACCAGCATCAGGCTGATCAGACCCACACCGTTGAGCGCCATGTTGCCGCCCAAGGCGGTGAGTTTGTACCCGAGCAGCATGAGCATGGCCAAAGACGCGGATGCCACCAGCAAGCCACTGAGCAGCACATGCCCCCAGCGCGGCAGGTGGTATTCGCGCAGGAAGCGGTATTCAAAAGCAAAGGACGAGGCGGTGCTGAGCAGGACCAACCAGCTGTAGAACATGTCTTGCGAAATGGGGGCCAGTACATCGGCCAGAAGGATGCGGTGGTAACCCAGAAAACTGGCCGTGAAGATCAGAATGACCGTCTGGCGCAACACAAACATGCCGTTGACCGGGTCACGGTCGCGCAACCAGGCCAGCAGCACCCAGACCAGAAAGGACAGGATGAGTGCGAGCAAGGCCGAGTACACCAGCCACAGGCTGTGCTCCTGACGCAGCATCTCGCGCGGCGTGAGCACTTCAACATGCATGAGCTGTGTGCTGGTGGTGGACAGGCGCAGCCAGATGTCACGCGGCGTGCTTTGCGCCGGAATGAGGAAGGCGTAGTTCAGCGATTCGAACTCGGCCGAGGCCAGCGTCGTGGTGTCGCCCGTGGTACGTGCGGCCTGCCCACGGTCCAGTTCAAGCGGGTCATACAGGGTGATGTCGTCCAGAAACACTGGGCGGATGCGCAGCACCAGGCTGTCGGTGGTGCCGGTCGGCACGCCATCGACCTTGAGCCTGACCCACTGTACATGCTGGCTGAAACCTTTGCTGAGGACACCGCTGTAGGGTGTGTAGCTGGCCGAGCGGGCTTGCTCAAAACTGGCGGAGCCTGTGGTGTCGGTCCAGTAGGCTTTTTCAAGGATGTGGTCTTGGGCAACCGCTGGCGCATGAACCAGTGCCATGAACAAGAGGCAACTGGCCCATAACAAGCGCAAGAACGAGAGGCGGTGACGGCACAACATATTTTTTTGGATTCAGCGCAGAAAGCTCCAACCGGGATCCTACCAATGCGCCAGGCGAGGATTGTGCCGGACGTACAGCATGCCGACCGCGAGCCCTTGCGCGGCTGGTCGCTGGCCATGGTACAGCTTCAGCCTTCCACAAACACCCGTGCCTTGCGCGGCGTCAGCACCAGCGTCTCGCCTTCCTTGAAGTCTTGCTGGCGGTATTGCAATGCCGACAGCTGGGCTTCGATGATGGCGTCCTGGCCAAAGTGGCTTTCCACAGGCTCCAGCTCCAGCCGGGCCACCGGGCCCACCACGATGGCGCGGGTCAGCTTGGCCACGATGCCGGTGTTGACGCCGCCGGGCTTGTAACGCGCCACGTCCAGATCGTGCGGGCGCACATAGGCAAAGGCCTTGGCATCCTGCACCTGCCCATGCTCGGGGCTGTCCAGGCGCACCGCGTGCTGGTCGGCGCCGATCAACATCTCGCCTTCATGGGCGCGGCCGTGGAACAGGTTCACATCGCCCAGGAAGCCGTATACAAAGGGGCTGGCCGGGTGGTCCCACACGTCTTGCGGCGAGCCGATCTGCTCGA
>ERZ650301.68-NODE-68-length-22659-cov-14.183463_pt1 | contig 22659 bp, 1 predicted proteins | sample MGYA00376237_ERZ650301 | MGnify/ENA primary metagenome ERZ650301 (study PRJEB26733, sample SAMN07839255) | wastewater metagenome | biome: small river; feature: stream; material: water | place: USA: North Carolina | collected 2016-04-05 ...
CTGAGTAGGCTATTGCATCATAGAATCGCGTTTCTAATAGTCTAGGTACTGAGAGCCCTAAATAGCTATTCTCTGTATAATAGTACAATCCAACACCTATATTAGGTGAGAACTGATTCACCATATTTTGTTGTAAAAAAGGATCGTCTGGATTGAAGTTCTTTAGCTTTTGGTTGTCAATGTTAAAAAGTTCCCCTCCTGCTTTAATTCCAAAAGCCAAGCGGCTCTCATTGGCAAAAGCTATCGTATAGGAAACATCTACTGCTGCAAAAGTAGTGCTAGTGGGTCCTATTTCATCTCGCAAAAGGTTAGCGCCTATTCCCAAATGACTGTTCTCTATGGGTTGATGGTAACCCAAATTCATTGTTCTTGGTGCTCCTTCTAATCCCACCCATTGTGCGCGGTACATACTAAATAAAGAGCCATAACCCGTTGATCCTGCATAAGCCGGGTTAATTACCGTGGGATTGAACATATACTGGGTGTATTGGGGCTCTTGTTGGCCCCAAACACTAATACTTAATAGTACTAATAAACTATATAGTTTTTTCATCTTTCTTCTTATTTAGTAATGTACAAATAGCCCGAACGTTGTTTCTCTACTCCTTGTTTATTGACATATCTCAAGATATAGAAATATGTGCCCTTTGGTAGTTCGGCCGATTGGGAAATGGTTTGACGTCCCTCTGACAATCCTCTAAAGTACTTGTCATCCTGGCCATAACCCTCTACATTATACACCTCTACTCCCCAACGGTTGTAAATAATCAAGGTGTTATCTGGGTAATTCTCAATACCTCTAATCACAAATACATCATTCAACGCATCACCATTGACCGTCATCGAGTTGAATATCTCTAAATCATCCTCACTTACTACGTGGTTGTTGAATTCAAGATAATCTGGCGTTCCGTTGTTGTCCTCGTCAGTTGGACTCGTTGGATTAGATCCTAGTTCCTTTTCATTGGTCAAGCCATCTGAGTCACAATCTCCATCTAAAAACAATTGACTCAATGACTCCGTAATATGTGCAGGAACTGAACTACAAGGATCGTTTGGATTAGTTCCGTCAAGAACCTCTTGTGTGTCAAGTACGCCATCTCCGTCAGTGTCTAATACAAGATTTAGACTTGGTAAATCTCTATAATCAGGGATACCATCGCCATCCGAATCAATTGGATTGTTGCCGTTTGGTCCTTTTTCAATAGCATCTGAAACACCATCATTATCTGAGTCTAAATCTCTGTAGTCAGGAGTTCCGTCATTATCCGTATCCAAAGGTATAGCTCCATTTGGTCCTCCCTCTACTGCATCTGGAATTCCGTCATTATCAGAATCTAAATCTCTGTAATCTGGAATTCCGTCATTGTCAGTATCCAATGGCGTTGCACCGTTTGGTCCTTTCTCGATTGCATCTGAAATACCATCTCCATCAGAATCTAAATCTCTGTAATCTGGAGTACCATCGTTATCAGTATCCATTGGTGTTACTCCATTTGGTCCTTTCTCAATAGCATCTGAAATACCATCATTATCTGAATCCAAATCTCTGTAGTCTGGTGTGCCATCATTATCCGTATCTACTGGAGTTGCTCCGCTACCTTTTTCAATAGCGTCTGAAATGCCATCATTATCTGAATCTAAATCACGGTAATCAGGTGTTCCATCATTATCCGTATCTACTGGAGTTGCTCCGCTACCTTTTTCAATAGTATCTAAAATACCGTCGCCATCAGAATCCATTGTTGGAGAATTAGTCACAGTAATTGTTAGGGTTTCTGTTGGACAAGTTCCTATTTGCCCTGGTGAACAAACTAGAATAGTGTAGGTATAAGTCCCAACTGCATAAGCATTGAAGCTATACGTACCATCTGTATTTATTACTAAGTTTGCCCCCGTCAATTGGGATGGCTGACCGTAAGTAGTACCTGTAGGAACTGTTTCGTTAGTAGACAAATTGCCTGTTATTGGAACATTGGTAAATACTGTTGTCGTATCGTTTACAAGTGTCGGCAATGGCTCCACTAAAATGTGCAGTGTTGCTTTCGTACAAACCACCGGACTGCCTCCACAAGCTTCATATACAATATCCACAGGACCGCTAAATCCACCTGCTGGAATAAATGTATAGGAACCATTCGTGTTCAAGGTAAAGATCCCCTGCGCACTAGGCGGGCCGCTGATTAGGTTTGCCGTTAATGTCGCTCCAGCGCCATTTAAGTCATTGCCTAAAATATTTCCTATCACGCTTACAGTTACATCTGGACTTGAGCGCAAAATCACAAAATCATCGACTGCTCCTGTTTTTACAACTAATCCTGCTGGTTCAACCGTAAAGTAGGCAGTTGCTATTTCACATTGTGAAGGATTATTTGTATCGCACACTCTATAGACTAAACTATCTTCCCCAACGAAGAAGGGTGAAGGAGTATAGGTTATGGTTCCATTACTGTTAATTACCGCTGTTCCATGGGCTGGTGCAATCGTCACCGCCAAAGTGGATGCATCGATCGATTTACCTAGATCGCCGGCTTTATCATTAACGAGAATTGCTACAGTGGCTGAACTACCTTGCTCTACAATCGCAAAGTCATTATTCGCTACTGGTTTGTCAACCGCTAAAGGATCTAAGACCGTGATCTCAAGAGGGGATTGTGGACAATTAGACGTTTGACTTGGTCCACAAACAGGAACATAATATATATATTTCCCTGGTGTATTTGACGTAAAGGTATACGCCCCAGTTGCAGCATTCATTACGATTATTGCCCCCGCTATAGCAGTTGGTTGACCGTAAGTCGTGCCTGTAGGGACGGTATCGTTTGTCTTAACGTTTCCGGCAACTGGCACATTTACATCTGTAACATTGAAGTCTGGTTTTCCATAATTATCAACGTCACGGTAATCTGCAATACCATCGCGATCCGTATCTAATAAAGTGGTACCTATTCCTTTTTCGATTGCATCTAATTTGCCATCGCCGTCTGAATCCGTGTCTTTATAATCTGGAATGGTATCTAGATCAGTATCTACTGGAGTTGCCCCATTCGGTCCTTTTTCAACTGCGTCTGTGATGCTATCTCCGTCTGAGTCTAAGTCGCGGTAATTCGGAATGCCATCGCCATCAGTATCCGTTGCACCTTCTACGCTATCTGGTATGCCGTCGTTATCAGAATCCAAATCTTTATAATCTGGAATACCGTCGCCATCGGTGTCGATTGGATTATTCCCGTTTAAACCTTTTTCAATTGCATCAGAGATGCCATCACCATCTGAGTCGGTATCCAAATAGTTTGGAATTGAATCCCCGTCAGTATCTAATAAGGTACTTCCTGTACCTTTCTCCACACTATCCGGAATGCCATCAGCATCAGAATCAAGGTCGCGGTAATTCGGAATTCCATCGCCATCGATATCTGTCGTTCCTTCAACGCTATCAAGAATTCCGTCATTATCCGAATCCAAATCGAAATAATCTGGAGTGCCATCGCCATCGGTATCTAAAAGAGCGTTGCCTGTTCCTTTTTCGACACTATCCAAAATACCGTCGCTATCAGAATCTAGGTCGCGGTAATTTGAAATACCATCGCCATCAGTATCTGCCGTTCTTTCCAAACTATCTATAATACCATCGCCATCACTATCTGTGTCGTATGGATCTAGAAGGGTAGTGCCATCCGTGTTTGGAGGGGTTAAACCTCCATTCGTCGAGCTAGGAACGCCATTCGAATCGACTGGCCCATCTACTTTACCATCTGCATCTGTATCCGTACCGTTCGATTCAACCACATCTGAAATACCGTCGTTATCTGAATCCAGATCTAAACGATTTGGGATGCCATCGCCATCCGTATCGCAATCTGGCGCCAATGGAGAACAAGCTGCAACCTCCACCGTATCTAAAATACCATCATTATCATCGTCTTCATCATTAATGTCGTACACGCCATCATCATCCGTATCCAATGGACAACCATTGTTCCCAACAATTCCTGGCAATAAAGGACATTGATCTACATTGTCATTAATGCCGTCGCCGTCTGAATCTGGGTCTAAGTAATTAGGAATTGTATCTCCATCAAAATCCGTGTCTCCTTCCGAACGATCTGACTTATTATCACCATCTGAATCCAAATCTTTGTAGTTGGGTAGCCCATCGCCATCCGTGTCTGTAGGCGTACAAGGAGCTGTTCCAATACATCCAGTATCTTCGGAAGCATCTATAATGCCATCATTATCAGAATCCGTGTCACGGTAATCTGGGATACCATCGCCATCCGTATCGACTGTTCCTTCAACAGCATCTGGAATGCCGTCATTATCACTATCAACTTCTTTGAAATCTGGGATTCCGTCTCCATCAGTGTCTAGTGGATTATTGCCATCCAAACCGCGTTCGACCGCGTCTAAAAGACCGTCGTTATCGCTATCCAAATCTAAATAATCTGGCAAGGTCGCACTATCCGTATTGTCTGGAGTAGATCCATTTGCTCCTTTTTCTACACTATCGGGAATGCCGTCACCATCACTGTCTAAGTCTTTGTAATTTGGCATACCATCTCCATCCGTATCCGTAAGAGTACAAGGGGCTGTTCCCGTACAACCATAATCTTCCACGCTATCCGGAATGCCGTCGCCGTCTGTATCCGTATCTAAATAATCTGGAGTTCCATCTCCATCCGTATCCGCAGGCGAAGTGGCTGTTCCTTTTTCAATACTATCTGGAATGCCGTCGCCATCACTATCTACATCAAGGTAGTTAGGAGTTCCGTCGCCATCCGTATCAGTTGGTGTACATGGTGCAGTACCAGTACATCCTGCATCTTCAAGATTATCAGGAATATCATCACCATCACTATCTACATCTAAATAATCTGGAATGTTATCTCCATCTGTATCAACAGGTGTTGATGTTATTCCTTTTTCAATCGCATCAGGAATGCCATCTCCATCACTATCTAAATCTCTAAAATTAGGAATGCCATCTCCATCCGTATCGGTTGGTGTACATGGAGCAGTACCAGTACATCCTGTATCTTCTACACTATCTAAAATCCCATCACCATCACTATCTGTATCTAAATAATCAGGCGTGCCGTCCCCATCGGTATCAACTGGTGCAACAACTGAACCTTTTTCAATTGTATCCGGAATGCCATCACCATCACTGTCTGCATCTAAATAATCAGGTGTGCCATCTGTATCCGTATCGGTTGGCGCACATGGTGTAACACCTGTGCAAACTGCATCTTCAATGGAATCTAAAATACCATCACCATCACTATCTAGATCTCTAAAATTAGGAACACCATCACCATCCGAATCCAAAGGTGTTGCATTCGGTCCTTTTTCTGTTGCATCAGGTATACCATCCCCATCACTATCTACATCTTTGAAATCAGGTATGCCATCATTATCTGTATCTGCTACTGAAGAACCTGTTCCTTTTTCAATCGCATCAGCAATACCATCACCATCACTATCTACATCTAAATAGTTTGGAGTTCCGTCACCATCCGTATCAACTAAAGTTGCACCTGTTCCTTTTTCAATGGCATCTGAAATTCCATCGCCATCACTATCCAAATCGTAAGGATTGGTGTTACCTGTTCCATCTGTATTTGGCGGTGTTACTCCACCATTTGCAGTTCCTGGAACTCCATTACTATCCGTAGCACCATCGGCAATACCATCATTATTTGCATCTGTTCCACCAGCTTCAATCACATCATTAATACCATCACCATCACTATCTATATCTAGTCGGTTAGGAGTACCATCACTATCAGTATCACAATCCACATCAGTTGGTGAGCATGCTGCTGCTTCCACTGAATCTAATATTCCATCGTTGTCATCATCAGCATCATCCACATCTGCCAGTCCATCACCATCACTATCAGGAGGACATCCAGTTGTACTTCCTAAACCTGAAACCAATGGGCACAAATCAACAGCATCTAATACTCCATCTCCATCTGAATCTTCATCCAAATAGTTAGGTGAATTATCCCCATCAGTATCTATATTACCTTCAGACTGATCTGTTTTGGCATCTGCATCAGAATCGTTATCACGAAAATCAGGAATCCCATCACCATCCGTATCAACAGGCGTTGCGCCAGAGCCTTTTTCAATGGCATCTGTGATGCCATCATCATCACTATTTGTATCACGATAATCTGGAATACCATCGCCGTCTGTATCAATTGGCGTTGTTCCTGTGCCTTTTTCAATGGCATCACTAATACCATCACCATCACTATCTGTATCTTTATAATCTGGTGTACCATCACTGTCCGTATCCAATGGCAATAAACCATTCGCGCCTTTTTCAATAGCATCTGTGATGCCATCCCCATCACTATCTAAATCCTTATAGTTAGGAATACCATCTCCATCTGTATCTGTTGGAGTACATGGAGCAGTTCCTGTACAACCCGCATCTTCAATATTATCTGGAATACCATCACCATCACTATCAATGTCTAAATAATCTGGAACACCATCACCGTCCGTATCAATTGGTGATGAACCAGCACCTTTTTCAATACTATCAGGGATACCATCTCCATCACTATCTGTATCTAAATAGTTAGGTGTACCATCTCCATCTGTATCAAGTAAAGTTGCGCCTGTTCCTTTTTCAATTGCATCCACAATGCCATCACTATCACTATCTAAATCTCTGAAATCAGGAGTACCATCATTATCCGTATCAACAGGTGTTGTGCTCGATCCTTTTTCTACACTATCTAATATACCATCGTTATCTGAATCTAAATCCAAATAATCTGGTGTAACATCTCCATCTGTATCAGTTGGAGTACATGGTGCCGTTCCTGTACAACCATTGTCTTCATTGTTATCTAAAATTCCATCACCATCACTATCTGTATCCAAAAAGTTTGGCGTTCCATCTCCATCTGTATCTATTAAAGTAGTGCTTGTACCTTTTTCAATGCTATCCGGAATACCATCACTATCACTATCTACATCTAAATAATCTGGTGTACCATCATTATCCGAATCGGCTATACCTTCTATTGCATCAGTAATGCCATCACCATCTGAATCTAAATCTTTGTAATCTGGTGTACCATCAAGATCAGTATCAACTGGCGTAGCGTTAGGTCCTTTTTCAATTGCATCGGTTATACCATCATCATCACTATCTGTATCACGGTAATTCGGAACACCATCTCCGTCCGTATCAACAGGCGTTGAGGAAGTTCCTTTTTCAATCGCATCTGAGATACCATCACCATCTGAATCAAGGTCTTTGTAATCAGGAGTTCCATCACCATCCGTATCTGTTGGCGTACATGGCATAAAGCCAATACAAATATTATCTTCTGCATTATCTAAAATTCCATCCCCATCACTATCAGTATCTAAATAATCTGGCGTGCCATCATTGTCTGTATCGCGCGGAGTAGAGCCTGGTCCTTTTTCTATTTCATCCGGAATGCCGTCGCCATCCGCGTCGATAGGGGTAATCGTTAAACTCAACATACCTGTACTCGTCGCCGTTCCATCTGAAACGGTGTAAGTAATCACTGGCGCAGAGCCTACATAATTCGTCGCTGGAGTGAACGTGAACGTTCCATCCCCATTCATCACAAAAGTTCCCACACCCGTAAGAGTGGCTGTTGTTCCGGCAGGATAATCTACTCCCGCTATCGTAAATTTCGTCAGACTTAACGTACTCGCTTCTACATCTCGGTCATTCGTTAATACGTTATCTGAGATAGCGGTATTCACCGGAGCAGATTTAGTTTCATTCGCTACGATAGGGGCGTCATTTACGGAAGCCACCACGATGGTTAAATTACCATTTGTCGTACCTCCTAAACCATCGCTAACCGTATATTCGATAGCAGGAACAATACCATTGTAATTTGCGGTAGGCGTGAAAGTATAGGTTCCGTCCGCGTTAATCGTAATCGTTCCCACACCCGGAATTGATGCGGTCGAAGTAAAGGTTCCTGAAATTCCGGCAATCGTAAATTGCGTAATCGTTAAGGGATTATTTTCAGGATCTGTATCGTTTGATAATAAGTTCCCCGTTGCCACCGCATCTTCTTGTATTTGTACGGATTCGGATGCAACTACTGGAGGGTCGTTTACAGGAGTGACGGTGATGGCTAAAGTCCCGTTAGTCACTCCCCCGTTTCCATCAGAAACGGCATAGGTAATCACTGGTGGTGTGCCAAAATACCCACGCACTGGCGTAAACGTAAACGTTCCATCCGCATTCACAATCAGCGTTCCTACATTTGGGAGATCCACAATACTTCCAACAGGATACGTAGCAGCGGTTACTGTGCCTACCCCTGCAATAGTAAATTGCGTGATCGATAAGGTATTAGATTCTACGTCCGTGTCATTCAATAATAAGTTACCTGAAAGAGGCGTATTTTCTGGAGTGGGTAACGTTTCATTTACAACCACTGGCACATCATTTACTGGGGTAACGGCGATGTTTAACGATGCTGTATCCGTACCGCCGCTCGCGTCTACTGCCGTATACGTAATCGTAGGAACGGGTCCGTTGTAGTTTGCTAATGGCGTAAAGATAAACGTCCCATTACTATTGATTAGTAAAGTTCCAACACCCGCAATCGTAGCAGTCGTCCCTGCTGAATAAGAGGTGCCATTAACCACAAATTGTGAAACCGTAATCGCGTTTCCATCTGGATCAGAATCATTTGAAAGAACATTTCCAGATAATGCTGTATCCTCTAATGTCGTCAGGTTATCATCATTTACAGCAATAGGTGCATCGTTTACATTTGTGATCGTAATCGATACCGTAGAGGTGGCTGTACCCCCATTTGCATCACTAATGACATAGGTGATGGCTGGCACAGATCCGTTATAATTAGGGAATGGCGTAAAGACATACGTACCATTTGCATTTACCACAAACGTTCCCGCTCCAGGAACCACATTCGTAGATCCAGCTGGATAAGTATAGGTTACGCCACTAACTGTGAATGAATATTGCGTGACCGTTAAGGTATTATTATTAGCATCTGTGTCGTTTGTTAAAACGCTTCCTGTAGCAGGTGTATCTTCAGCGGAGGTTTGTGTGTCCGCATTCGCCACTGGATTAAAATTTACAGGCGCCACAAAAATATCTAATAGTCCAATATCGGTCAGCGATCCATCACTTAAGGTATAAGAAATAGGCGGAACTGTTCCTGTATAGGTTCCGGTAGGCACAAAACTATACGCACCATTTGCACTAATCTGAATAGTTCCTATGCCAGGCATCGTGACCAGAGAAGCTCCGGTTGTATTTGTGTAGGTCGTTCCATTAATAGTGAAGCTAAACGTAGTTACTATTAACGTTGTCCCTGCATCCACGTCCGCGTCATTCGTTAATAAATTTCCTGTCGCTGTCGTATTTTGGTTGATGGTTACAATATCATCCGTTGCTAAAGGTGCATCATTTACCGGGTTAATCGTTATCGTTAAACGGCCCACATCTGAACCTCCGTTACCATCACTTAACGTATAATCCAAATCAGGAACTGCTCCCGAATAACCCGCCGTAGGGGTGAAAGTATACGAGCCATTTGCATTTATGGTGATTGAACCTTTCCCAGGAATATTCGCAACATCGCCTGGATTATAGGTAACTCCGTTGATCGTGAATTGAGTGATGGTTAAAGTATTTCCATCCACATCTGAATCGACTGTTCCATCGGTTAATACATTTCCAGATGCCGTCGTATTTTCGTTCGTAGTCTTGATGTCATCCACTGCTACTGGCGCATCATTTACTGGAGTTACGGTGATATTTAACGCACCTATATCCGTTCCACCGTTTGCATCTATTGCGGTATATTCAATCAGAGGAAGCGTGCCATTGTAATTCGCCGCAGGCGTAAAAGTGTAGGTTCCATTTGTATTCATGATAATCGAACCTACTCCAGCAATCGTTGCCGTTTGACCTGCCGGATAGGTTGTAGAACCAATTGTAAAGCTAGTCACTGTGATGCCCACTGCAGGACTTCCAGACCCTTTATCATTAATTAATACGTTGCCGCTAATTGGCGTGTCCTCAGTACCCGTTGCAGTATCATCTACCACAATTGGCGTGTTGTCCATCAATAATCTAGCAACAGAAGAGGTAATATTTCCACAGACATAATTCGACTGCGCTACATTCAATCGGTAACGGTACCCTTTCATTGCTAAAGGAACCGTAGCCACCGTCAAGGTCGTGGTCGTTGCTCCAGAATAAGGTGCCGAATTAGTTACGTTTGTCCAAGTGGTTCCACCATCTGTACTCACTTGCCATTGGTAAGTGGTTGTTCCGGATCCAGTGGTTAATACCGTGCTGAATACTGCCGTTCCACCCACATTAACAGATTGATCTGTAGGTTGTACTGTAATCGTACTGGAAGATCCCACTGTAGTGACGTTAGCACTCGTGGCGGTATAGGATGCTCCTGAAATTTTACCTGTCGCGTCTACTGTGAGTGGACTATTGCCATAATATTGATTACCATCAGTTCCTTGCGCTGTCGTCAAGCCGTAGGCTTCATTCGCATCTGAACAACCATCGCCGTCGGAGTCTAAATCTAGTTGGTTAGGAATTCCGTCGCCGTCTGTGTCAGGGCAGCCCACAGGAGTAATGGAAATATCATCAATAGAGAAGTCGTTTCCACTGGAATTTACCGAGGTGTTTTTAATACGGAAAGTAACTGTTTGATTGGTAGGACTTGTATAGTCGATGGTCGTCAACTTCCATCCAAGGGAGTTCTGAGCTCCTGTAGAAGCAGTCGCTAACACCGGATTAGAGCCATTCACTAGTTCAGCGGCCAAGGCATAATCATTAGCAGCTGAAGCCGCTTGATGCCAGAAAGAAATGCGGTATTTGACCGTTGCCTGTAAGTTGACCGTTTCCGAATAGAAAATACCTATAGTTGTACTACCATTAACCGCTAAATAAGCATCATTTGCTGCACCGGTGGTGTGTCCCACATAACGCCAAAAAGAAGCTGAAGGGTGATAGGCCGTACTTTGATTAATAATCGCATATTGCCCTGCACCAGTATTAGTGCCAGAATAAACATACCCCCCTGTGATGTTTGTATTTGAAACATTTCTAGGCGCCGCAGCCGTACCAAAAGTACCATTACTTTCATTCGTATTTAGTGCTGTTGTAGGACATTCATTCGTATCCAAAATCCCATCATTATCATCATCCAAATCATCTAAATCGACAACTCCATCATAATCAGAATCCAAACAACCTTTAATGTTAGGATTAATGGCTCTTACATAAATATAAGTTCCTGAATACAATCCACTTTCAGTTGCTGTTTCAATGGAGTTCGCAAAACCATTATTTCCATATAATCCACTAACTGTTGTTGCTGTTAATGAACTTACGGTTTTTGCCTCCGATGCGTCTGAACATCCATCTCCATCTGAATCCAAATCCTTACTATTAATAACTCCATCATTGTCCGTATCGCAGGTGTTAATTTTAGTGCCGACGAATACATTGTCTAACCCAATATCATCTGTTGTAGCAGAAAAACTAAATGCAATCGTATTAGAATTGGTGAAAATAGATTTAGGAACCTTTATTATTATTTTTGTATTAGGTACATTATCTGTAACAATATTAACAGTAGATACATTTACCGTAGCCCCATTTTTAGCTACCACGGATGCAGTGGTGCCTCCACTTGGATTTGTCAATGTAGCATAAACGATATTATTAATACTTACATCCATAGTTGCAGTACCTGCACTCGTTATGGCCCATCCAATTCCATTGGTGTTGAAATCAAATGAAATATCTTCCGTACTCGCTTCTGCCTCAAATATTGGTTTAGCAAATGTTTGAGAAATGACATTGTTGGTTACATTATCGGCAGAGTTCCAAACAAAGTCTCCTGTTTTCCAAACCCAATTGCCATTAGCTGTCCAACCAGTATTATTACCAGTAAAAGTTCCGTTCACTAAAATATTAGTCAAAGGGCATTCAACCGTATCTAACACTCCATCATTATCATCATCTAAATCATATATATCCGCAACGCCATCTGAATCTGTATCTAAACATGCTTTCCCATTAGCATCCATTGCGAAACCATAACTATAGGTGCCAGTAAAAATTCCTGAATCAGTTGTTGTTTCTAAACCATCCGCAAAACCATTTGTTCCATAGTTTCCAGGTATAATATTGGTAGTTAATTTAGCAGAAGAAGCAACTCCTGAAGTTAAAATGTATGTTGTTCCCGCCTCAACTGCATCAAAACAACCATCCCCATCTGAATCTAGATCTTTGCTATTCACCTTACCATCACCATCGGTATCACAAGTACTTATTTGAGTACCAATAAACACGTTGTCAATTCCAAAATCATCAACGGTTGCACCATAATTAAAACCAATTGTATTCGAATTCGTAAATATAGTTCTAGGAACAGAAACAACAATTTTAGTAGAAGGGACGTTTGTAGTAACAATATTAATGCTTGACACATTTACTATGGCTCCATTTTTTGCAACTACACTTGCAGTGGTTCCGCCATTTGGATTTGTAATAGTTGCATAGACTTTATTATTTAAAATAACGTCCAAGGTAGCTGTTCCTGAGCTTGTGATTGCCCATCCAGTACCATTGGTATTCACATCAAAAACAATGTCAACATTACTTGATTCAGCGTTAAAAATAGGCTTTGTAAATGTTTGTGAAATTAAATTGTTGGCAACATTATCAGCAGAATTCCAAACAAACCCACCTGTATTATAAACCCAGTTCGCATTGGCAGTCCAACCAGAAGTATTTCCAGTAAATTCACCATTCACAAGGATATTCGTAAATGGGCATTCCGCATTATCCAAAACACCATCATTATCGTCATCCAAATCTAACATATCAGTAACTCCATCAGAATCAGTATCTAAACATGCACTTACCAATGCATCCGTCGCAAAATAATAAGTATATGTTCCAGTATATAAGCCACTTTCTGTGGACGTCTCTATTGAATTGGCAAATCCATTATCACCATAAGCGCCAGCTGCAATTGCATTTGCTACGTTATTGGTAGTGACATTGTTTCCATTCACTTTATTCGTGATTGAACCAGAAGTTAATGTTCCTATAATACCTGATTCTTTCGCATCAGGACATCCGTCCCCATCTGAATCTAAATCGATACGATTAGGGATTCCGTCTGCATCTGTATCGATATCCGAACAAGAAAAATTCGCTGGTCGAGTTGCATCAGTTAAAATGATATCTGATAGCGAAGATGCTCTATAAGCACTAATAGCTAATTTATAATCAGACGTTGTTCCTTGGAAAGCCTTCTTGGTTACTCCATTAATTGCAGCAGTTACATAGCCTGTACTAGAAATATCTATGCTTAATTCGTCAGTTGAAGAAATAGCAATAGGGCCAAAATCCCAAGCAGCCGTGAAATATCCATAAGTATTCGTCACCTGAGGGTAAAACTTATAGGCACCATCATTCCAGTTAGCTGATGTTTGTGCAGCAGCAACTGGCAATAATCCAAACATTTCATAACCAGTAGTTGAATTGTGCTTGAACTTTAATGAGATGGGTAATTTTAAATTTTGGTCAGCATATGATGATTTCCAAACATCCCCCCCTGCAGTCGTAAAAGTGCTCGCTGTTTTAGCAGTAATGGCTGATCCGCTATATGTAAGTGTGGTTAAATCTATTCCGCTTGTGATACAATTTATTTGCTCAGAAGTATCTAAAATTCCATCATTATCATCGTCTATATCTACCACATCCCCCAAACCATCATTATCTGTATCTAAACATCCATTTAACAATCTATTCGTAGCAATTTTATACACATAAGTATATGAATAGATTCCTGACTCCGCCGATGTTTCTAGGGCATCCGCAAAACCATTTGCACCATAAGAACCTGCCGCTATTGAATTCGAGACAGTAGGTGTAGTTGATATAGCTGAACCGGCGCCAGCATTATAATTAACCAGATTCACTAGGTCTCCAGTAGTTAATGTCCCTTTAACAGTAGCTTCTTTTGCATCTGGACAACCATCTCCATCGGAATCTAAATCTAGATGATTAGGTACTCCATCTCCATCAAAATCACTTGTGCAGTTTGGTTTGGGATAACTACTAGCAGAATAAGTATTGGGCAATACGATGTTTAATTCATTTACACCTCCATAATAGGATGATCCTGCTACGCCGACAATTCTGAAAATTGAATACTTTACATTAGGATTCAGTGTATTCGAAATGGTAAATAATCCAGATGTAGCTGTAGAACTAACAGCAGTAGACAAATCTGACCAACTTGCTCCGTTATCTTTGCTCCCTTGTAATTTAAAGGTATTTGCACCTCCATTGGATATGGCCCAATTATACAAATCCAATCTAATTCCACTAATAGCAATGGGTCCCACCACATTAGGGGTGATTCTAAATAACTCCTTACCTACCCAATTGATATTCGGATTAAATGCAGAATAGGTTGTTAAATTATTATCATTTGCCCTGATCGGTATATTACCACTATAAATATCTAATTCTGAAACTAGTGTTAGTGGTATAGCGGCATCTGAAGATGAAGTAAAGCAATCTGGGGATTCAATCGCATCCAATACCCCGTCATTATCATCATCAATGTCTACTATATCTTTAGATCCATCCCCGTCAGCATCTTTACACATATTAAACAAAGCATTGTTTGCATAATAATAAGTGTATACACTTGAATAAATACCACTTTCTGTAGATGTCTCTAAGGCATCTGCAAAACCATTCCCACCATAAGTACCTGAAGAAATAGAACTAGCGACATTATTCGTAGTCGTTAACACATTGCCCACTTTGTTGACAATATCCCCAGATGTCAATACACCAATAATACTTGATTCGTTTGCATCTGGACAATCATCACCATCCGAATCTAAATCTAAATGATTTGAGATCCCATCGTTATCTGTATCAACGCTACAACTTGCTTTCTGGTAAGCACTTGCTTGGTAACCATTAGGCAAAACAAGTGAAATTTCATACACCCCACCATAATACGAGGCTCCCGCAACTCCAATAATACGGAATAAGCCATATTTAACGGATGAGTTTAGTGTATTAGAAATGGTAAAAGATCCTGTCGTCCCGGTTGAACTAACTGCCCCAGATAAGTCTGCCCAAGTGACACCATTATCAATACTACCTTGTAATTTAAAGGTATTACCAGATCCATTTGAAAGTGCCCAGTTGAATAATTCAAGCTTTACACCGCCAATGGCAATATTGCCTGCCACATTTGGCTTAAACCTAAATAATTCTTTTCCTATCCAATTGAGATTTGGATTAAATGCAGAATAAGTAGTTAAGTCGTTATCTGATGCGTTTGTTATACTATTGTTATTATAGATTTCAATGTCAGTACTTAATACATTTACAGCTTTTGCTTCTGTTACTGTATTAAAACAAGCAGGGGATTCAACCGCATCTAAAATTCCATCATTATCATCATCAATGTCAAAGATATCTGCGACACCATCATTATCTGTGTCTGTACAGGTATTTATGGCAGTATTGATAGCATAAGAAGTATAGGTCGAGGCATAATTAGCAATGCCTGATTCACTTGTAGTTTCTAATCCATTTGCAAATCCATTGTTCCCATAAGACCCGTTGGCAATAGTTCCCGCTACATTGGATGTGGATGTCAGTGTGCCATTGACCAAATTACGAATAGTCCCCGTATTTAAAGTCCCCGTAACCCCAGCTTCTTTGGCATCTGGACAACCATCACCATCAGAATCTAAGTCTTGACCATTTGGAATACCGTCTCCATCCAAATCACAATTGACTCCATTAACAACACCGTAATCCCCAGAAACAAAGGTCTGGCCAATTACTATTTGTCCAATTTGGAAAGTATTGGTTGTATTAGTATTTAGATTAACCGTATTAAAGAAACCGTTTCGTAAACGCATTTCTTCCAGAATTCCGCTCGAAGTTCGTTTACCGTATAATTTAACTACGCCATTTCTATCAATATAAATTCTAGCTAAAGGCGATGCCTTACTCCCTGCAATATCCCAAACCGCACTGAAAGAGGTTCCGTCTAAAAACTCCACCACCGAATTTTCATAAGCAATTGGGTAAAATTCCAATTCTTGCGGACTTACAATATGATTCCCGTTAATTTTTACATTGAATGAATTATCAAGAGACCAAATATTCACCACTAAACCATCAGGAGCTGCAGGGAAAGTTTGTTGTGCAGAAGCTCCATTACTCACCGTAAAACTACGTGCAGCATAGCTCAATTTTTTGATATCAAAAGGCGCACATTCTTGGGTATCTAAAACACCATCATTGTCATCATCGATATCTACTAAATCAGAGATCGAATCGCCATCTGTATCTAAACAAGCATTGATATCATTCCTATTTGCGTTTGCATAAGTATAAGTTCCACTAAACAAACCGCTTTCTGTTGCAGTCTCTACTGCATCCACAAAACCATTGAGTCCAAAAGTAGAGGAAGAAGTGCCAGAAATTGCTACTACTGCATTTTGTAAAGTTGAACTTGTTGTTCCAGATGAAATTGTTGCTCCGATTAAATTAACGGCAGTACCCGAAGTTAGAATTGCCTTTGGCACATTTGATTCTATAGCATCTGAACATCCATCTCCATCACTATCTAAATCTAAACGATTAGAAACTCCATCACCATCTGTATCAGCATCTAAACAGCTTCTTTCTGTAAAGTAAGCTTCTTGTATCCAGCCCGAAACAGTGCCTTTATTTGTGGTACCATAAATACGATATTTTGAATAAGCATTATAATTATTCGATATATTAAACTTGTAGGAGTTTGTTGATCCACTTTTAGGAACAGAAGTTGCGAAAGTTTGATTGGTTATAATATCAATCCATGCATAACCATCCCAGCCTTGTATGCTATATTTTCCAGATCCCAGTGGGCTTGTATTTGCTTGAGCACTTAACTCAATTAAACTCAATGATTTCGAAGATGGTAAATTAAACTGAAGTACGGTTTGATTTAAAAATTCGCCAGAGGAATTAGCATTTGAATAGGCAATAACTGCTTCGCTATCATCAACCAAATTAGCTAAAGTTACGGCGCCATTATAGGTCCAACCCACCGTTGAAGAAAGGGTGATTCCAGCTTTTGACATTAGGCTTAAATTGCAATTCAATTCTTGGCCATCCAAAATACCATCATTATCGTCGTCGATATCAAAAACATCATTTACTCCATCTCCATCTGTATCTAAACATGCATTAACTGCGCCATCCACTGCATAAACAGCATATTTCAGCGCATAATTGATGGTTCCAGCAGTTGCCCCTTCCACCAAATCACTTAATCCATTATTATTAGCATCGTTCGAAAGCGTAACAAACTGAAAATTAGCCGTTGTATTTGTTGTTGCTCCGGCCTCAGATGCATCACTGCATCCATCACCGTCTGAATCTAAATCCAAACGGTTTGGAATACCATCACTATCTGTATCACACACATTTTCATTATACGTATTATTCAATGTATCATTGAATCCGTTTGATGAAAACTGGAAGCCTGCAGTTGCATTGACAGTTGCCCATGTACCAGCTGTCCCCAATTTATATTGAACAGTTGCGCCTTCGTTGGCTTGACCATCCATAAATAAGACAGCCATTCTCACCCATTTACCCGCATTCGCAGCACTAACTACAAATTCACCACCGGTGTATAGTGTAGGTAAATTATATTTTGATTGAGAAACCAGTTTAAGGTCTTGTGTATTAACTGTAAGTAATAAATTATTATTACCACCCCCACCAACAGTAGGAGCTGTTTGTAATATTGATACTCCTTGGTGAGCTAAATACAAATAAGCTGTCGACCATACTGTATTTGGATTGTTTATTCTAAAAGAAATTTGATTTGCCCCTGAAAAGGCTGCTGTATTAGGTATCTTCACTAACACTTCTCTATACACCACACTTCCATAATCAGCTGCTGCAAAATCTAAAGTTGTTACAGGTGAAATTGTTGCTCCACTCGCTACAGAAAGGTCATTAGAAGGTAATACCACTTCTCCATAAATGGGTTGGGTACATTCTGTCCTAAGATGACCAAAGTAAGTTCCAGCATAACTTGGATTTGCCATCTCATCAATTGGTGGATTATACGTCCAGCCTTTTAAAGCAATTTTATTGAGATTTGTGGTGTTATTGTCTATTTCTTTTTGAACATCACATTCTGCTAAATCTAAAACGCCATCATTATCATCATCCAAATCAATTAAATCACTAACTCCATCATTATCTGAATCAAGACAAACACTTAAATTATTTGCAAGTGCATATGAATACATATAAGTTCCACTATAAATACCACTTTCAGTAGCTGTTTCAATAGCATTTGCAAAACCATTTAATCCATAAGGTCCATTCGCAACTGCATTCAATACTCCAGAAGTTGTCGTATTAGTGGTGGTAGAACCTGTTGCACGGTTAATAATACTTCCTGAACTTAATGTTCCTATTACCCCTACTTCCCTTGAGTCTGGACATCCGTCTCCATCAGAATCTAAATCGGCATGATTTACTATTCCATCACCATCTGTATCTGAAGTACAAATTGCTTTCGGATATAAACTAGCATTATAATTTGATGGCAAAAGGAATCGGATTTCTGTAACACCACCATAACCACATGTACCTGCCACACCAATTACACGGTAAAGAGTATAACCAATAGTTGGTTGTAAGGTATTAGTAATACTAAATGATCCTGTGGTAGCCGTAGAAACTAAATTGGAAGATAAATCTGTCCACGTTGAACCAGCATCATTAGACCCTTGTAATTTAAATGTGCTTGTACTATTCGCAGATAACCCCCAGTTTATAAGATCCATTTGGACAGCACTAATTACCAAAGGCTTAAGCACATTCGTTCCAAATCGGAAAATTTCTTTTCCTACCCAGTTTTGACCCGTATTGAAGGCCGAAGTTGTAGCTGAATCGTTATCAATCGCTTGATCAATAACGTAGGTACTGTATTTTGTTAATTCTGTACTGATAGACGAAATCACTTTTGCTTCTGCAGCAGAAGAAAAACAAGTTGGTGATTCCACCGCATCCAAAATACCATCATTATCATCGTCAATATCTACTAAGTCGTTTACACCATCTGTGTCAGAGTCTGCACAAACACTTACATTATTTCCAATAGCATACGAATTGTAAGAAGATGTAAAATTAATTACACCATTATCTATTGTAGTTTCTAAAGTATCTACTAAACCATTGGTTCCTACATTTCCAGTGAATTGGTAATTAGCAGTAGTCGATGTTGTTGCTCCCGCTTCTTTGGCATCACTACATCCATCACCATCTGAGTCCAGATCCAAATGATTTAGAGTCCCGTCTGCATCCGTATCAGACGCACAACTAGTTTTAGGATTTAAACTGGCCTGATACATTGGTAAGGTTTCAAAATACACTTCATTCGCATAACCACTTGCATTGATTCCTCCTCCTGAAACCCAGTAAATTCTGTAATACAAATACTTGCCGCTATTTTGAGTAACCGTAAAAGTATTTGCATTAGTGACTCCTGCAACTCCAGAAATAGCAGAAACTGCAGCATATCCATTTCCTAAAGTCGTCCAAGTTGAATTGTTATTAGACCCTTCTAATCGAAGTACCGTATTTGCATTAAAATGCGTGTAAGCATTTACATAACCTAGATAAATAGTTTTTAATTCAACCGGCATCGGCATTTTAAAAGAATAGACCGATTGATCAGCAGTAGTAGTTGCAGCAAAAATAACCGCATAACTTGTGGCAGTAGTGCCGTTATTTCCATCAACTAATTGACTAAGTTTATTATATGTAGCATTCATAGCCAAAGCCGTCGAAGAAGTTATCGATGCACGAACACCAGACAACCATTCACTTGCGGTATAAAAACAAGATGGCGATTCGACCGCATCAACAATTCCATCGTTATCATCGTCGATATCAAAAATATCTTTAATTCCATCCCCATCGGTATCCGTACAAGTATTGATTAAATTACTCGTTGCATAGATATAGGAATAAATACCATTATAAATTCCCGAATCCGCAACCGTTTCTAAACTGTTAACAAAACCATTAATACCATAAAGTCCGCTATGAGCAAAATTAACTGTGGTACTAGTTGTGGTTCCTGCTTCATTGGCGTCTGAACATTCATCGCCATCTGAATCTGAGTCCAAACGGTTTACAATTCCGTCACCGTCGGTGTCAAGGTCATTACAAAATGTCCCTGTATTGGAATAAAGTCCCAATTCTCCCATTTGCATACCATTGGCAGCTTGGGTTCCACCTGCAAGTGTTTTATAGACTAGGATTTTAATTGAGGTAATATTATCATAGCCTTTGCTAAATGGATAACGTGTAGTGGAGGAAACATCGAGCATATTATCAATGGTCTCGGTTCCCATCAAAGTTGGATTCGCTACTGAACCTGTATAAAGTTTAATGTCTGCTTTTAAGATATTATCTCCTGCAGCTCCATAATCATTCACTATTGAAAATCCATCTGCATGTAGTGCGCTCTGAGGGACCATCGTAAAAATTATAGGGGTAGCTGTAAAATCATCCCCGGCGATAGGATTAGCTGTTGTACCTGGTCGAAAAACTTCGACACCGTTGTTTAATACTCCATCAATATAAATATCAGGAGTAGCCGTTGAATATTGAGCCAAATAAGCCCCGCCAGTCCATGCAATTGACCTCCAATAATTGGGTCCATACAAATCTGTAAGGACATTCACATTTGTACAACTTTTTTCTTGTACATCTAGCACTCCATCATTATCATCATCAATATCAATTAAATCGCCAATACCATCAGAGTCAGTATCAAAACAAGCATTGATTGTAGTATTCGAAGCATAATTATATGAGTAGTTGCCTATAAACACCCCGCTTCCTGCAGCTGTTTCCAAACTATCTGCAAAGCCATTGTTGCTATAAGGACCTGTTACAACTCCGGGAGTTGAAGTGGTACTTGAGGCAGATCCCGACTCTTTGGCATCATTACACCCATCACCATCTGAATCTAAATCCAAATGATTCAAAATACCATCATTATCCGTATCGCAGGTAAGCGGTGCATAGGCACTATACGCATCATAAAAAGCGTTGGCTATTTTATTCTGATTATCAGTATACCAAGGTGCCCCTTGAGTAATCGTACCATCAACAAACCAAGCAACAAATTGATTTTTATTGGCCGTTCCCGGGATTTGTTTCATCCCTGCTAAGGCCAAAGTAGGATATGAGGAAGAATAAAATAATACATCGCTTGGGGCTACATTCGTAATTGGAAAATAATTTGCTCCAGAAATGGTATTGGTTGTAAATACAGATGCATAACTACTATTTGTATTTAAGGTATAGTTTTCATTTCCCCCCGGATGATTTGCAGACAAAGCATAATTAGTTCCAAAAACACCATTTAACAGATTCATTAATCCATTTTGATTGGCCGTCACACAACAGTTATCCGCCTCAATAATAAAGGCTTTACTTGTTTTATTTTGAATTGCTGTTTTCAATGCAGCCCAATGATTGGCATGAATAGTATTGAATGCAGCTCCGCCAAACACCACCATATCATAACCATCATAAAAACCTGCTGGTACGGTTGCAGTTTCAATTATATTGGACTGAACAATTGTGGCACCCACTACTTTATTATTGTTGAACTCATTATACAAACTAGAGCGCATAGTAGAAAAATCCTCTGTAGAACCTGCAAATAAAATGCGGCCTGGACGCATCGTACATTCAGTTCTATCCAATACACCATCATTATCATCGTCTAAATCAACCGAGTTGATAATTCCATCGCCATCAAAGTCGTCAGTGGCTAATTGACCGCCAACTGTTTGTGAAAAGGCAATTTGTGAAACTAAAAATAAGGTGATATAATACAGTGCTAAACAAAATTTTCTCATGGATAGGAAAATAGAGGTTGTGTTTTTTGATCTGAAAGACGAGGAAAATGTGGAATTGGTTTCGGAACTGTCCGATACAGGAACTGTATTAGTCATTACAGCTATTACTGCAGTCCTACCCTTGGTAGTAGAATAAAAGGGGGGTGTCTCTAATAGGTTGTTAGACGTGCCTTCAATACTATTTTCTCGCATATTCTTAAATACAATTATTTAATACTAATTCGAGATTCGGGAAAAAAATTGAATTGCTTCCTAATAGACAAACTGGGGTAGATTCATCAACTAGTCATTGTCCTATTTTTCATTTATGAGAAAACAGGACATGAAAGAGCATACCAACCTGCAAAATTAACCTTTCGTAATACGGAAGCGAAACTCCTTATATCACATAAAGATGTGATTTTTAAATGTGAATTGAGAAGAATATCCAACAGCTTTTTGAATTTCAACCGCGCCTAAAAAAAGAAAAAACAGATTAAAAAATATTGATTAGTTTTGAACACTTTCTAATAAAGCCCTAATGAAAAAAATAGTGTTGTTGGTATTCGCTTTGTGCTGCTTCGTAGGTGCCTCCGACTCCTACGGAAGTGCTACTAGTAGAAGAATCCAAATTTTCACCACGGCAAACGG
>ERZ650301.70-NODE-70-length-22171-cov-5.694972_pt1 | contig 22171 bp, 16 predicted proteins | sample MGYA00376237_ERZ650301 | MGnify/ENA primary metagenome ERZ650301 (study PRJEB26733, sample SAMN07839255) | wastewater metagenome | biome: small river; feature: stream; material: water | place: USA: North Carolina | collected 2016-04-05 ...
AATCGGCATCATTCAGCACAAGTCATTGGACACTTTCGCAATCCTTGTCTCACGTGTTTTCACGGTGTGGGATAAGGCTGTTTCAGGTCGCCTGAAAAGCGACCTGAACGTAAGCATCACGCTTACTTACAACAACTTCCCATTCCCAGAACTTACCGATGCGCAAAGGGAAAGCGTTGAGCGCGGTGCGGAAAGTGTGCTTGTTGCTCGCTCGTCGTTCGCATACAACTCCCTCGCTGATTTGTATGGCGCAAACTCAATGCCTCCTGCGTTGCGTAGAGCGCACGAAACTTTGGACACGGCTGTTCTTCGTGCTTTCGGATTGCGGTCAGACGCAACCGACGAGGACATTCTCGCCGTTCTTTTTCAGCGCTATGCCGAAGCCACCGAAGGTCTGCTTCACGAAGCGCCAAAGCGTCGCCGCTAATCGTTCCTGGCTCTTGCCTTTTTGCCACTCATACTCTTGCCGTAGCGGGTCAATGCCGCCTCGCTGTTCGCGCTGGTGATGCGTTGGTAGTAGTAGCCGATTGCTTCGCTCTCGTGCCCGAGGATTGCCCTAACGACGCTCGCTGAAACAGGTGGGTCAAGTTCGGCAAGCCTTGCTGCTGTGATGAAGCGGTTGATGTGTTGAGGGAATGGCTCAACGCCTGCCGCCAAACAAACAGCCTTCCATAGGGCGTTATCGGGGTTCTTGTTGATGATGTGCCCACGTTCGGTGAGGAATAACAAATCACGCAGCGGGTCGTTCTTGTCCCACTTGTTGTAGTCGGCGCGTTTGCTGTTCTCTTCCCGTCGTTTGAGATGTTCGGTCAAGTAGCCCAAAAAAGGCTCGGTGAGCGGGATTTCGCGCTTCACACCGGTCTTTGTTGGTGCGAGATACCAACGCGATTGCGTTGGGTCTTCTTCTATCTCCGATGTCTCACGGCGGGCGAGTTGATGGCTAATCACGAGTTTCGGGTGCTTCGTTCCAAGCCCGCGAATGTCGCTGGTCAAGATGCCAAGTCGCTCGTTTTGACGCAAGCCCAAATACTGGAAACCGAAAAGACAAAGCAACTCGGGGCGAGACTTTTCCAGATACTTCATCACGATTTCCGCATCAGCAACGCGAGCGTCAATGTCAATCACTCGTTTCTCAACCTTTGGCTGCGGAACAAGCATCATCGGGTTTGGTCTGCCGCCGAGTAAGTCTTTCCTGTGCGCCCACAGGAAGGCCATACGGAGTATCTTCCAGATGTTGAGACGGGCAGGCGCACCAAGCAATCTTGTGCCTGGTATCGCCTTGCCTTCGCTGTCGGTCTTTTTCTTCACAACGAGTGTGCTGTTGAGAAGCATCAAAAGTTGCTGGTCTGTGATTTTGTCCAAATACTCCTTGCCGATTGTCGGCTGAATGTGTTGCTCATACATACGGCGGTATTTGCGAATGACCGTCGGGCGAAGTGCCTCATCGGTTTTGCGTTGTAGCCAAAGAACGAAAAGGTCGTCAATCGTGTAGCGCTTGGCGCCGCGTTTGCGAGGAGTGCGATAAGTAGGTTCGCCGTTTCGTTTGCGCTCATAGAAAGCGTCAATATTCTCGCGCAGGGCAGCGAGGGCTGCGGTCTTGCTTGCTGCGTTTCCCGTCAGTCGGCGACGCTTCACGCCGTCGGGCAAATCCTCGGCTGGTATCTCATAAGTTGCTTGCCAGTAGTCGTATTTGACGACGGGATTACCTCGTCGGTCTTTGACTACTTCGCCCCGCTCGTCTTTCTCAAAAACAGCCCTCTTGTAGAGCCCGCCTTTTCCGTAGGCAGCCCGCTTATCAAATGAGACCATCTCAACCCCCTTGATGTAAGCGTAATGCCTTTCTACGCCATCTTTCTACGCCATCTTGCGATTTGAGATGAAAAAGAACCCCGCCAAATCGCTGGATTGACGGGGTTCTTGCTATTTCCGCGGAGAATATGGGATTCGAACCCATGAGGGCTTGCACCCAACACGCTTTCCAAGCGTGCGCCATAGGCCACTAGGCGAATTCTCCTGGATATTACGAACCCAAGTCTATCGACTGCTAGTGGCTCTTCATCCAGCGGACCATATTGTTGAGCGTCTCAACCATCTCGGCGCAATCCGCAGGATAACGGTTGATGTGTGCGTGCGGAACGCCGGCTTGAGTCAAAACCTCAACTTCGGTTCCCTCCGCTGCCAGCTGGCGGCCGTACTCTTCACCAGAGGCACGCAAACCGTCATACTCGCAGTTGATAATTTGTGCAGGCGCGAGGTTAGCCTTCGATTTGGCGTCGCCCGCGTACCACCAGTCAGCGATTTCATCGCCAGGCTTAATGTGGCGCTTGTGGTGTTCGCCAACAATCTCGTGTGAGAAAAACACAGCCTGTGGTTCTTCGGCCTTCTTTGCGGCTAACTCATCGCTAAACGGCGGCAGGGCATTGTGCAGATCTGGGCAGTTCAATAGTTGGCCGGCAAGGATGTTGTCGCCTGAATCGTGATCGTGAATCGCGACAGATGCCGCCAAGGCTCCACCCGCGCTGATTCCTCCGACGAAAATGTGTTCCGGGTCGACGCGCAGTTCTCCGGCGTTCGCTGCAAACCAACGCAAGGATGCGATTCCATCGTTGTGTGGTGCCGGGAAAAACTGGGTTGGCCCGCACAAGGCATAGTCAACCGTTAGCACCGCCATGGTGGCACGGTGGGCAAGCTCCCGGGCCACAATGTCGGCTTCATTCATGTCGATGTCGCCAAACATGAAGCCACCGCCGTGAAACCAGACCAGGCCGGGCAAGGCATCCAGGTTGCCAGCCGGGCGATAGAGACGAGCCTTGATCGGACCCAGTGGGCCGGCAATCGAGACATCCTTGGTGTCAATCGGGGGAGAGACGTATTCGCTAAGCGGAGCTTCGAAGGCAAGCGCTCGTTCGCGCTCACCCTTAGTCTCATCGAAAAGCAAGTGCAGACGGTCTTTGAAAAGCGGGCTTAGTGGCATTTGGGTTCCTAGTGATTTCTGTTCAGGGTTAGGCGGTGCTGGCCGTGAGTGAGCGATCTTCCGTCGCCAAATGGCCCATCGACTGTGGCGGTGATTCCAAACGGAATCTCGAGAGAAATATCGAGCGGGCCATCGATATCGCCATCGACGAGATGCCAGTCAACCGCGAGGCGACCGTATCCGGTTTGCAAAGCAGCTTTGCTGCTCGTGATGAGCGGGTGCGGGTGTGGAGCAATGGTGACAGTTTCGTAACCCGGGGTACTCGGTGCAATGCCTCCGATGTTGCGGTAAATCCAGTCGACCACAGCGCCATAGGCATAGTGATTGAAGCTAATCATGCTGTCGCCAGAACCCTCGGCGGTGCTATCCATCGCGCCTCCATTGATGCTGCCGTCGGGCATGATGCCGTTCCAGCGTTCCCAAATGGTGGTTGCTCCCTTGCTGATCGGGTACAGCCACGATGGCATTTCCTCTCGCAGCAACATAGTGAATGCTGCGTCAACGTGCCCGTTTCGACTCATCGCATCAAGGATGATCGGGGTGCCAAGAAAACCGGTGGCGATTTTGCCCTTCGAGTCTTTGACCAAGGTCGCTAGGGTTTCAGCGATTCTCTCGCGCTCGTTCTCCGGTGCGAGGTCAAACTCGAGTAACGTTGCTGCGCCAGTCGGTGTTGCCGCGGCATCTTCACCAAGCTCGCGCCAAATGTTCGAGCGAAGCTCTTTGAAGTAGGTCGTGAGGCGCTGGGCTTCATCCTCGTCGCCAACAAGTGCCTCGGTCTGAGCCAGGATGTGCACACTGCGCGCGTGGTAGGCGTTCGCCATGAAACGGCTGCTTACCTTCGCCGCCCAAGGTTGACCTTCTGGGGCATCTGGGTCGAGCCAGTCGCCGAGTTGACGTCGGTCTTCAATCAGCGAGCCGTCGTGGTCGGCGGTGTTGTGAGCTACCCATGCGCGCATTGATTCAAGTTGTTGACTGAGAATTTGGCTGTCACCGTACGCCTCATACAGGCTCCACGGGATTATTGTCGCCGCATCGGCCCAACCGGCTTCGCCATACTCCGCATAGAACGGGTGTTCTGGAGTCATCTTTGGGCTGAGGATATCGGGAACGATTACCGGAACCTTGCCGCCGAGTTTGGTTTGCTCGATCTCGAGGTCGCGCAGCCAGGTCTTGTAGAACTGATAACCGTTGACAAGAGTGTGAGCAGCGTATGCAAAGGCTTGGGCATCACCGGTCCAACCGAGTCGCTCATCGCGCTGCGGGCAGTCGGTTGGAATCGAAACGAAGTTATCTCGGAGACTCCAGAAGGTGTTGCTTACCAGCTTGTTAATTCCAGAATGAGAGGTTTCTATTTCGCCACGGATGCTTAGATCCGAACTAATCGCAAGACCAGTTACCTCGAGCACCTCAACCGAACCTTGTTCAACGATTAGGTCAGCGTATTGAAAGCCGTGGAAGGTCTGTTTCGGTTCGACTGTGAATTCGCCATCCTCCGCGAAGACCCAACTGTCGGTTGCACGGGCGAAGCGCAGGGCGGCGGTGTGAAGATCGCCATTCGGTTCGACAACTTCGGCGTGACGGGCAACCAGTTTGCTACCCGCGTTCGCTCTTACTTTGATTCGCAACCAGCCGGCGATGTTCTGGCCTAAATCAACCCGAATGTTGCCTTCATGTTCAGAAAGCATCGGCTCGAACTCTTGAATTACGCGTACCGGGGCCGCTGATCTCGGCTCAAGTGTCGACTTGTCCAGAGGATGAATGATGGCCTTGCGCCAGTCGCTTGCATCGAAATCTGGTGTACACCAGCCAGGTTGCACGAAGTTAAAGTCAAAGTCGGCTCCGTCGTAAATGCTGGCAAATCGAACGCCGCCAGTGTTGGTCGACCACGAATCATCGCTGGCAATCACTTGGCTCGTGCCATCTGTGAAAGTGACTTCGAGCTGCCCTAAAAACGCTGTCTGTGTGCCGTAGTTGGCTGTCTCGTTTGTGAATCCAAACTTTCCTCGATACCAACCGTCAGCCAATAGAACGCCCCAGGCGTTAGTGCCTGGTTGAAGGATTTCGGTCACATCGTGCGCGACGACGAGAAGCCTTTCGGCATACGGTGTCCAGCCCGGCGCCAAAACTTCATCGCCGACCTTTTTGCCGTTCAGCATCAAATCAAATGTCCCGTGTGCTGTGGCATAGAGTCTGGCGCTTGAGATCGGTTTTTCGATCGAAAAAACCTTCCTCAATAACGCTGGGGCTGCTGTCGGCGCTGATTCATCGCCGATGGCAAATCCCACAAAGTCTTCGGCGTTTAGTAGCCCAACTTCGTGTCTGACGGTGTTTGACCAGGCTGTCCAACCCGCTTCGGTTCGGATTCTTGCGCGAAAGAAGCGAACGTCACGACTCTCTAGCGAAGCAAAGGGAGTTGGAATGAATTGGCTATGTGGGCCAACGAGAAAAGTCTTACCCGGACCGGTTCGGAAGTCAGCAAACGGCGAGCCTTCTATTTCAGCTTCAAGCTGCGTGAGGCCGGGTTCGGCCTGATTAACCATCCAAGAAAGCAAGGGAGCTCGACCGGGAAGGCCCACTAGGTCTGCGGGGTGCTCGCTAGTCAGATGGATCTTCACGAAGCTAGGCCGAAACGTAAGAGTCGTCGAACTCGACCTCGAGCCAAGCCGCTTGGCTCAAAACGCTCTTGAAAAAAGAACTCAATTCGGCGCAGATGTCAACGGTGCGATCGTGCAGCCACTGCAATTGAAGTCCGTCCGCGAGTGCTATGAGCGCGATCGCGAGCGTGCGCGAATCGGCCCCTGATGTCATGTAACCGCTTGCAGAAAGACGGTCAAAATACTCTTCACAAAACTTGCTTACGAAGACGTAGCGGTCTTTGAAATAGGCGTGCGCCGGATGGTCAACATCGGTTGACTCGGCGGCCAACTTGGTAAAGAGATCCACGATTCCGGGTTGGCTAATGTTGAAAGCCATTAGGTTCAACCAGCCGGAAACAAACATAAGCGGGCTCGATGCGTCTGGCGGAATGAACTGGGTCGAGGCGTCATCGCGAACTCTAAGCACCTCGATGAGGAGATTGCTCTTGGTGCCAAAGTGATGCAGCACTCCGGCCTCGGTCATGCCGACTGCAAGCGCTACCTGCTTTACCGAGCTTCCGTTATAACCAGACTTGCCGAAGATCTCGAGAGCGGCGTTAAGAATTGACTCACGGCGTGCTGCGGTCACCGCATAGTTGCCACGTGGTCGCGCCATCGCTGTTTCCTCTCGTAGGTTTCTCATCCTAGACCGTAAGCGTTTTCTGCAGATGCCGGTCACTTTAGAAACAAAAGTAACGGTTTTGCATCGGTTTGTAAAAAAACTAAGTGGTTCAAAGGTTTTCGCAATAAGTTGGCTAAGAACACAAATCTGTGGATTTTTGTTAGCCCTAACCTTTCCAGCATTTCGAACCACCAACTAGGAGAACTAAATGTCAAAGATCAAGTCTTTGGTTGCAGTTGCCGTGACCACTGGTCTGCTCATGACCGGTGTAACCGCAACCCAGGCAGCCACCAAGACCCTGACCCTGGGAGTTGTTGCTGACGTAACCAACTTCGCAGCGTCACAGGCCGAATACGGAAACCGCGTCTGGTACTACCAGGCCGTTTACGACACCCTGCTAAAGAAGAAGGAAGACGCAAGCCTGATTCCTGGTCTAGCTACCTCATGGAAGTACAACGCTGACCAGACCGTGCTAACCCTCAACCTACGTGCAGGCCAGAAGTTCACCGATGGTACTGCAGAGGATGCTAAGGCTGTTGTTAAGAACCTTGTGGCCAACCGCGACGGCAAGGGTCCAAACGCACCATACCTAGCGACTATGAAGTCAGCCGTTGCCAAGAACGACACCACCGTTGTGATCACCCTTACCGACAACGACCCAGCGTTCCTCGAGAACCTTTCAGACACCGCTGGTCTAATCGCAAGTCCGAAGAGCATCGGCGCCGCAAACGCAAAGACCGCTCCGGTTGGTGCTGGTCCTTACATCTTCAACGCCAAGGCTTCGAAGTTCGGCGACCACTACACCTTCACCGCAAACCCTAAGTACTGGGATGCCAAGAACGTTACCTACAAGACTCTTACCCTGAAGTACATCCAGGATGGAACCGCGATGGTTAACGCTCTACAGACTGGTGCAGTTCAGGGTGCAAACGTTGCAGTGAACTCATCTGTTCCAACCCTTAAGGCTGCCGGCCTAAAGTTCGTGTCAAGCTACCTAGACTGCCTCGGCATCTACCTAGCTGACCGCACCGGCGCTCAGGGTACCCCGCTAAAGAACGTCAAGGTTCGCCAGGCAATGAACATGGTCTTCGACCGTGCCGCAATGCTAAAGGCAATCGACAACGGCCAGGGCAAGGTTACCGAGCAGTACTTCCCATCAGCCAACAAGGCCTATGACGCCGCATTGAACAGCACCTACAAGTACGACGTAGCCGCTGCTCAGAAGCTCATGGATGACGCCGGCTATTCAAAGGGCTTCACCCTTGCAATGCCTACTCTGTCGTTCTACTTCGGTGAAGCAGCATACGCAATCATCAAGGCGCAGCTTGCCAAGATCAACATCACCGTGAAGGAAGAGCCTCAGACCGGTGCTTCATTCATCGGCGACATCATGGCTCCAAAGTGGCCTGCCTACCTAATGCAGTTCGAGCGTTCAGTTAACACCTGGAAGATGCTGAACTTCATGGTTACCGACAACTCGTTGTTCAACAACGACAAGTTCACCACCAGCACCGTATCGAGCTTGATCGGTCGCTACCAGGGTGCTTCAGGCGATGCAAACCGTCTTGCACTTGCCAAGAAGATCAACACCACTCTTGTAAACGAAGCATGGTTCATCCCGTTCTACGAGAAGCAGTCGAACTTTGCATTCAAGGGAATCAACATCAAGGCAGCTCAGGCTGGCAACGTGATCCCTTACCTATACAACATTCGCTAAGTAACACCTAGTTTCAAAAGCTCCAAATAGCGGTGAAGGGGCCCATTCCGGGCCCCTTCACTTCTACCCACAATCTTTCGCAACATGCATTTTATGAACGGAAAACAAAATGCTTAGATTCACCCTGAAACGCCTCCTCAACGGAGTGCTGATGCTCTTCACCGTGAGCTTCTTGGCTTTCGTCTTGCTGCGCATCGGCGCCGGAAACGTTGCCCGAGTAATTCTCGGTAACCAGGCGAGTGTCGAAGACGTCAATGCCAAAAACGCGGAGTGGGGCTTGAACAAGCCAATTCTCGTGCAGTTCTGGGATTGGTTTCAGGGTGCAATCCACCTAGACTTCGGCACCCCTTGGGCTGCTGCACTGCCAGTCAGTGAAGACCTAGCTAGCCGTCTGCCAATCACCCTGACTCTGGTTTTCTTGACCACAATCGTCGCGGCCGTGATCTCGATTCTGCTCGGTGTGACAGCAGCCGTAAAGGGCGGATGGATTGACCGTTTCGTGCAGTTCATCGGTTTGGTTGGTTTCGCCATCCCAGGTTTCTTGGTGGCCTTCGGCCTCGTTAGCGTGTTTGCCGTTCAGTTGCACCTATTCGCCGCCCTCGGTTACGTTCCTTTCGAAGAAAACCCATCCGAATGGGCAAAGTCAGTGACCTTGCCGGTCGCAGCGCTTGCACTAAGCGGTATTGCCGCCATCGCCCAGCAGGTGCGCGGTTCGGTTGGCGACGCCCTCGACATGGACTACGTGCGCACGCTTCGAGCCCGTGGCCTCTCATTCAACCGCGTTGTGTTCAAGCACGTGCTTCGCAATGCTGGTGGACCAGCGCTATCTATTCTCGGCGTCAACTTCGTGGGCATGCTCGGCGGTGCAGTAATCGTCGAGAAGATCTTCAACATCCCAGGTCTTGGTCCTTATGCAGTTGCTGCTACCGGCATGAGCGACATCCCGGCCGTGATGGGCCTCGTGGTTGTCACGGCCGTTGTGGTCATCGTCGTCAACCTGGTTATCGACCTGCTTACCGCTTCACTAAACCCAAAGGTGCGTCTCTCATGACAACTACGACCCTTCTAACCTTGCCGGTTGCCAAGCACGAGAGCTTGTTCAAGCGCGTAATCACCAACCCGAGCGGAATCTTTAGCCTCGGAATCATCGTGGCTATTGTGCTCTTCGGAATCTTCGTTCCAATCTTCAGCCCATTCAACGCGACTGACCCAGACGTCTATCACATTCAGGCGGCGCCAGACGCGCTGCACTGGTTCGGAACCGACAGTGCTGGACGAGACATCTTCACGCGACTCGCTTTGGCAACCAACATGAGCCTCGAGACGGCCCTTCTGGCAGTTGTTATCGCCATCGTTCTTGGTGTTAGTTCTGGTCTGATTGCCGGTTACTTCGGCGGTTGGTTCGACTCGTTCTCAAACTGGATGACCTCAATCTTGATGGCTCTGCCGGGTCTGGTTGTTTTGCTAGCTGCGGCTTCGGTGCTAGGCCCATCCATGTGGACCTCGATGACCATCTTCGGCATCTTGCTCTCGCCGGCATACTTCCGCATGGTCTACGTCACCGTGCGCGCCGTGAAGAACGAACTCTTCGTTGATGCAGCTCGAGTTTCTGGTCTCAGCGACTTGCGCATCATCGCTCGCCACATTCTTGGTGTGGTTCGCACACCGATCATCATTCAAACCGCAATCATCGGTTCGATCGCAATTGCGATTCAGGCCGGTCTTGAGTTCTTGGGCTTGGGTGACACTGCGAACCCGAGCTGGGGCTCGATGTTGAACGACGCGTTCTCACGCATTTATGTGAACCCGCTGCTTTTGGTCTGGCCAAGCACGATCATCGCACTGATCACCCTTTCTTTGGTGGTCTTTGCGAACACCCTTCGCGACGAACTCGAACGCACCGGGCCGAAGCGCATGCGAGTGAAGAAAGGCCGAGAGAAGTCTGATGCTCAATTGGCTAATGATGCTGCCGCCGTGGCAACCATCTACCACGATGCTCCAGAGCGCGCCAAGGGTGAGCAGATTCTCAAGGTGACCGACGTGGTTATCGCCTACCCAGACGGAACCGGTGGTCTTCGTCAGGTCGTTCACGGCGTCAATGTCGACATCAATCGCGGAGAAGTAGTAGGTCTGATCGGTGAATCTGGTTCGGGTAAAACGCAGACCGCATTCTCGGTGCTTGGTCTGCTACCTAAGGGCGGTCGAATCGTCTCGGGTTCCATCTTGTTCGATGGAAAAGAGCTAGTCGGCTCAGACCCTAAGGATTACGACAAGATTCGTGGTGCTCGCATCGCCTACATTCCGCAGGAGCCGATGAGCAACCTTGACCCATCGTTCACTCTGGGAACCCAGCTAACCGAGCCAATGCGCAAGGTCCTTGGTTTGAGCAAGAAGGACGCTCACGCAAAGGCGATTGCACTGCTAACCCGCGTAGGTATTCCAAACCCTGAGCTAACCATGAAGAAGTATCCACACGAGATCTCGGGTGGCCAAGCTCAGCGCATCCTCATCGCAGGCGCTGTTTCTTGCGACCCAGACTTGATCATCGCCGATGAGCCAACCACTGCTCTAGACGTGACTGTTCAGGCCGAGGTGCTTGACCTGCTTCGTGAGCTTCAGAAAGAAACCAACACCGCTTTGTTGATGGTTACCCACAACTTCGGTGTGGTTGCCGACCTCTGCGACTACATCAACGTCATGCAGTTCGGTCGAATCATCGAGGCTGGCCCAGTTCGCGAAATCTTCGAGAATGCCAAGCACGAATACACCCAGTCATTGCTCGACTCCATCCTTGAAGGCGGCCCAGCACGCGGCGCCTACGTCTCACCGAAAGGCAACTAATCATGAGTGAGTTGCTAAAAATCGACAACCTCGAAGTTACCTACAAGGGCAAGGGTCTGAAAAAAGACTTCAAGGCCTTGAAGGGCGTCTCAATCGACATCCGTGCCGGCGAATGCGTCGGCCTGGTCGGCGAATCGGGATCTGGCAAGACTACTCTCGGTCGTGCCGTGCTTGGTCTAGCCCCGGTATCCGGCGGTTCGATCACCATGGAAGGCAAAGAAATTTCTCACGCCAACCGTGCCGAGCGCAAGGCTTTGGCTCGCGACATTCAGGTTGTTTTTCAAGACCCTTACTCGTCGCTAAACCCTTCGATGACCATCGAGCAGATTCTTACCGAGCCACTCACCGTGCGCAATGTTTCACGCGCAGCGGCCAACGATCGAGTACGTGAACTGCTTGACTCGGTCGGCTTGCCAGTTGACGCTGCCGGTCGCCGTCCGCGTGAGTTCAGTGGAGGTCAGCGACAGCGAATCGCGATTGCACGTGCTCTGGCACTCGACCCAAAGCTCATTGTTTGCGATGAGCCGGTATCGGCTCTTGACCTAACTACCCAGGCTCGTGTGCTTGATCTATTCCTTGAGATTCAAGAGCGCACCGGCGTTGCTTACCTATTCATCAGCCACGACCTTGCCGTTGTTCGTCACCTCAGCCACCGCGTTGCCGTGATGTATCAGGGCGAGATCGTCGAGTGGGGTGACGGCGAGCAGGTTTCTTCGAACCCACAGCACGCCTACACCAAGCGCCTGATGATGGCAGCGCCAGTTCCGAACCCGGTCGAACAGGCCCAGCGTCGCGAAGAGCGTCGTCACCTTTTGAACGCCGGTCTGATCTAAACCAGCGGCACCGCCCATCCAAGTTTTCAAACTCTCATAGAAGCGAGCATCAAATGTCTAACCTGCGCGACAAGGCCATCGAGCTAACCGCCAAACTTTCACTCGAGCAGAAGGTTTCACTGCTTACCGGCCGTGATTTCTGGAACACCGTTGGCATTGATGAGATCGGTCTTCGCAACATGTTGCTCAGCGATGGTCCTGCTGGTGTACGAGGTGAATTCTGGGATGAGCGTGACAACTCACTAAACCTCCCATCGGGCAGCGCTTTGGGTTCAACCTGGAGTCGTGCGATTGCCAAGGAATATGGTGAAGTTCTTGCCGTTGAAGCAAAGCGCAAGGGCGTCGACGTTGTGCTCGGCCCAACCATAAACCTGCACCGTTCGCCGCTGGGTGGCCGTCACTTCGAGTGCTTGTCTGAAGACGCGATGTTGACCGGTGCGCTTGCCGCGTCCTATGTAACCGGTATTCAGGGTCTTGGCATTGGTGCCTGCCCTAAGCACTATGTAGCAAACGACTTTGAAACCAACCGTTTCGGAGCAAACGTGGTCGTAGACAAGCGCACGCTGAACGAGCTTTACCTTCGCCCGTTTGAGGATGCCACCGCAGCCGGCGCCTGGACCATCATGAGTTCATACAACTCGGTTGACGGTGTAACCCTGACCGAGAACGAGCTGCTCAATACTCCACTTCGCACCGTCTGGAACTGGGAAGGTGTGGTCATAAGCGACTGGACCGCGGTTCGCTCACTCGAGAGCGCTAAGGCCGAGCAAGACCTAGAAATGCCTGGCCCAACCGAGTTCTGGAGTCAGAACCTAATCAATGCCATTCGCAACGGCGAGATCGAAGAGTCAACCATCGACCGCAAGGTTGTGCGCTTGCTAACTCTGGCTCAGCATGTAGGTGCAATTGGTGCCGACGGCAAGACCCCGGCCGCGCCAGTTCGCCACAACAACATCGATGCCAAGGGCACCGCTTTTGCCCGACGCGTTGCCAGCGAAGGTTCGGTTCTCCTTGAGAACGACGGAATTCTTCCGATCGACCTGACCAAGGCCGGCAAGGTTGCCCTAATCGGACACAACGCAACGGCTGCCCGCACCCAGGGTGGCGGTTCGGCTACCGTGAACCCTCTCGAGGTAATCACACCATTTGACGCGCTCTCGGCCGTGCTCGGTGACAACCTAAGCTACTCAATCGGTGCCGCTGTTCAACAGGGCATCGCCGAGCTTCCTCGCAAAGAAATCACCAACCCGATTACCGGTGGTGCTGGCGTTAGCGTTGAGTTCATGGATGGCGATGGCAAGGTCATCTACACCGAAGATCGCCTGTCAACCAACCTCATTTGGTTGGGCAGCGCCGCGCCGGTTTTCGAAACTCAAGCGGTGCGCCTAAGCACCAACCTCAACGTAACCGAGTCTGGTCGCCGACTAATCGGCTTCGCGAGCATTCAGCCAAGCAAGATCTTCATCGATGGTCAGCTAGTGCTCGACAAGCACAACCCAGTCGAAACCGATGACCCATTCATGGCGCTGATGGACCCTCCATACTCGAGTGTTGCCCACGACTTCGTGGCTGGAACCCCGATGAACATCACCGTTGAGGTAGACATGCGCGGCCGCACCGGTCTTGCACTTGCGGCAATGTCATTCCAGTTCGGTTATGAGCAAGACCGCACCATCGATGATGCGCTAATCGCAGCAGCTGTGGCTGAGGCGAAGGCGAGCGAGCTTGCGATCGTCGTGGTTGGCACCAACGCTCAGGTTGAGTCAGAGGGCTTCGACCGCAAAGACCTGAAGCTTCCGGGCCGCCAGGATGAGCTGGTGGAGGCCGTAGTTTCCGCAAACCCGAACACCATCGTGATCGTTAACGCCGGTTCACCGGTCTTGTTGCCTTGGCGCAAGAAGGTTAAAGCTGTCTTGTTGACCTACTTCGCCGGTCAAGAAATGGGTAACGCCCTCGTCGACATGCTCACCGGCGCCACTGAACCTGGAGGGCGCCTACCAACCACATGGGCAATCGCAGAGTCAGACGTGCCAGTTATCAACTGCCAGCACGACGAAGAGCTCAATGTCTACTACGACGAAGGCATTCACATCGGATACCGCGCGTGGTTGAAGGCCGGTACTAAGCCTGCTTATGCATTCGGTTATGGCCTTGGCTACACGACCTTCGAACTGAGCAACCTCGCAGTTCCGAGCGCGGTTGCTGCCGGTGAAGATTTCACTGCCGAAGTTACCGTCAAGAACACCGGCGCTCGCAAGGGCAAGCAGGTAGTTCAGGTCTACGCTCAGCGCAAAGACAGTTCGGTTGATCGCCCAGCGCTTTGGCTAGTCGGGTTTGCCGATGTTCTTGTAGAGGCTGGCCAGACCGTGGTTGCCAAGGTTCAGGTTCGAGGTCGCGAGTTCGCTCACTACGCAGATGGCTGGAACTATGAGGCGGGCAGCTTCGACATCCTTGCGGGTGCGGCCAGCGATAACCTGCCGCTGCAGGCAACCGTGACCATCTAATGTCGTCGCTTGTGAAGTACCCAAACCCGCTCATCCCGGGTTTCAACCCTGATCCTTCGATTGTGAAGGTGGGGGATGACTACTATCTCGCGACCAGCACATTCGAGTACCTGCCTGGTATTCCGGTCTATCACTCGAAAGATTTGATCCACTGGGAACTGATTGGTCACGTAGCCACTCGCACCGAACAGGTCGGACCCAACGCGCCGACCAACCTAGGCATCTGGGCCCCTACGATTCGCTATCGTGACGGAATTTTCTATGTCGTAGTGACCGACGCCATGGGTCGCGGAACTCTGATTTTCACCGCGACAAACCCAGCCGGCCCTTGGAGTGACGGTACCGTAACCGACATCCAGGGAATCGATCCAGACCTTGCCTGGGATGAGAACGGCACCCCGTACATGACCTTCTCAGGGCTCATCCTTGATGGTGAAGAAATCGGCACGCACCTTGGTATTCAGCAAGCGCGAATCGATCTCGAAACCGGCAAGCTCCTCGAAGAAGTACGCAGCATTTGGTCGGGTGTGGGCGGTATGTTCCCTGAGGCCCCACACCTATACAAGATCGGTGAGTACTGGTACCTGATGATTGCCGAGGGTGGCACCGAGCGCGGTCACGCTGTGAGCGTTGCACGAGCAACCCACATCGAAGGCCCATTTGAGGCGGCCCCGCACACCCCGATTCTTACCGCTCGTGGCACCATCCGCCCGGTTCAGAACACTGGTCACGCCGACCTTTTTCAAACCCCGGATGGCGGTTGGGCGATGGTTCTGTTGGGTGTTCGCACGCGCGGCATGACCCGCCAGTTCTCTTCGCTCGGGCGTGAGACATTCATCAGCGAAATCACTTGGAAAGATGGCTGGCCTCATGCCGAACCGGTTCATCTGAATGACATTCTCGAGCCACCAGTTTTCCATGATGATTTCTCTAGCGAAGAACTAAATCTCGAGTGGATCTCTCTTCGCCAGCTGCCAACCGACGTTGCCAAGCGCGACATCGACGGCGTGGTTCTAAATGCAAACGGCCAGGGTCTTGGTGACATGAGCCCGGCCTGGATTGGTCGCCGCCAGCGTCGCCTCGACGGCATCGTGTATGCCGACATGACTGTGAACGGCGCCGGCGGAATCAGCCTCCGTTATGACGAAGTTGCGCACTACGACCTCGAGCTCCGTGATGGCCAACTGCTCGCCCGCTTCAACGTTTCAAGCATCGTGCACGAGGTCGCTGCCGTCGGGTTCGACGCCACCGCCGCAAGTCAGGCGTCGGGCAGCATCCGTTTGTATATGGAATTCAAGCCAGCCGGTCAGGCATTCACGCCAGAAGGTCAGAGCTCTGACTTCATCGGCCTCGGTTGGGTTGACCTCGATGGCGTCAGGCATGAGGTTGCGAGCTTCGATGGTAGATTCCTTTCAAACGAGGTGACCACTAGCTTCACCGGTCGAGTCGTTGGCGTTTACTGCGTGGCCGGCCAGGTCAGGCTTCACGAATATCAAGAGGTAGCTCGCTAAATGACTGACGCTTGGAGCATCGACCACGTTCGTCCGCGCATCCGAGTGATCAGTGACAACGATTATTCGGGTGACCCTGACGGTCTGATTCAGCTAGCGCATCACCTACTGAGCCCCAGCGTCGAAGTGCGTGCGATCATCGGCACCCACCTGCGTGAAGGCGACGGTTGGGCACAAAGCCCGGATGGAGATGAAGTTGCCGCAGCAGTTTCGGCTGCCGAAAAGATAGTTGAACTTTGCGGCATGACCGGTCAGGTTCCGGTGCTCGCCGGTGCGCCTGGGCCAATGGTTGACGTCAACACGCCACAAAACTCGGCGGGCATTCGCTTCATTATTGAAGAGGCAATGCGCGAAGACACCAGCGACCCACTGTTTGTCGTTTGTGGTGCGAGCCTCACCGAAATAGCTAGTGCCTACCTGATTGAACCTCGCATTGCAGATCGCCTGACAGTAATTTGGATCGGCGGACACGAGCACGAAGGCCTCGCTGTACCACCACCAGGTGCACCAGACCTCGAATACAACTTGCACGAAGACGTGGTGTCAGGGTTGGTGTTCTTCAACCACAGTGAGCTGAAGCTTTGGCAGATTCCACGCGACCAGTATCGTCACGTTTTGGCGAGTCGTGCCGAACTCAAGGTTCGCATGTCAACGCAGGGTGAGCTCGGCGCGCACCTCTATGCAGCGCTTGGAAAAGTAGCGAGTTGGCTAGATGGTTCGGGATACAAGGGCGGAGAGGTTTATTGCCTAGGCGACAGCCCACTGGTCTTGCTAACCGCTCTGCAGAGTGCCTTCGAGGCTGACCCAGCCAGCAGTCGCTATGTCACGATGCAATGTCCAAACCTTCTCGAAAACGGTCTCTATCGACCAAATCGAAACGGTCGCGAGATTCGGGTCTATACGCTGCTCGACAATCGCCTGTTGCTCGAAGATCTCTATGCCAAATTAGCCCTACTTGCCACCCGGGATGCCTAGTCAAAAACTGAGGCATCCGAACCTCACCCTCGCAATAATTACACTCAGTTACTTGATGTTGGTCATTGACCTTTCGGTAGCCGTCACCGCGCTGCCGGTCATTAAAGCTGATTTGGGATTCTCAACCGCTGCCCTCAGTTGGATCCAAAATGCCTACACACTTGCATTCGGAGGGCTGCTGCTCCTGGGTGCTCGAGTCGGTGATTTGCTGGGGCGTCGTCGGATGTTTGTCTGGGGTCTCGCTTTCTTTATGGGCGCTTCGCTCCTGGTTGGTCTGTCGAACTCTGCCGAATTGCTGATTTGCGCTCGCATTCTTCAAGGCTTGGGTGCTGCAGTACTCGCCCCATCCACCTTGGCGCTTCTCAGCACAAGCTTCCCCGAGCAGCCGGCTCGCGGTAGAGCCTTGGCGATCTATGGTTCAATCACCGGCATCGGTACAACACTCGGATTAGTGCTGGGTGGCTGGATTGCGGAGGCCTTCGATTGGCGCTGGGCATTCTTTGCCAATGTTCCATTAGGTATCGCGTTGATAGTCGGAGCCACATTCCTCATTCAAGAAACTCCACGTCTGAGAGCTCGTCTGGACTTTTGGGGAGCGATTACCTCCACGGTCGGGATGACCGCAGTTGTCTTCGCTCTCATTTATGCCGCCGAATTTGGTTGGAATGATGCACTGGCCTTTACTTGCATACTCACCGGGGTTGGGTTTCTCCTGATTTTTATTGCCGTGGAAAAACGCGCGGCGATGCCGCTCGTTCCACTTCGTCTCTTCAAGAGTCCTCAACGAACTGGTGCGAATCTGGCCCGGGCCTTATTTGTCGGCTCCATGGGAGCCTTCTGGTTCTTCGTTTCTCAATTCCTTCAGATTGCGAAGGGTATGAATCCGCTCGAAACGGGGCTCGCATTCCTGCCGATGACACTCGCCAGTTTCGCGATTGCCTTCTTTGTGCCAGCGCTTTCACGAAAGTTTGGTGACGCGCCCTTCCTGGCTGGCGGGCTCGCAATTGTTGCTATCGGCACGATTTGGTTGAGTCGCTTCACTGTAGGCGGCTCCTATTTGCTGGAAGTTGCCTTGCCGATGTTCCTTGTTGGCATCGGTCAAGGTGCCTCTACGATTCGCCTTACCTCAGCAGGCATAGCGGGAGTATCACCTGAAGATGCTGGAGCGGCATCCGGGCTAGTTAGTGCTCACGTGCAGCTAGGCAGTTCGCTGGGTCTGAGCGCGCTCATCGCCCTGGCTTCCGCTGTTTCTAGCAAGGACGCCTCGGGTGCAAATCGCGGGGCAGGCGAACTAATCGCTTACCAAGCGAATATCGCGCTTCTCGGTGGCGGGATGCTGTGCCTAGCGGCACTGACTATCGTTTTGATTTTCGTACTACCCAAAAAACACCAACTCGGAGAATAAAAAAAATGAAAGCTACATTCCTTTACGGCCCAGGCGATATTCGCGTCGAAGAAACCGCGCGTCCGACAATACAGTCGCCGACTGATGCAGTGGTCAAGGTAACTCTCGCTTGTATTTGTGGGTCTGATCTTTGGGACTACAACGAGTCAGAAAAGCTTGAGGTTGGTCGACCTCGTGGGCACGAATTTGTTGGCGTTGTCGAGGCACTGGGAGCCGAGGTCAAGAATCTTAAAGTCGGTGACTTCGTGGTTGCGCCATTCGTGTCTTCTTGCGGCATTTGTGACTTTTGCGTCAAAGGTCAGAATACTTCGTGCCGCAAGATCGGCTTTTTCGGTCATGGCGGCGGCGCCGGTGGGCAATCCGAAGCGGTCTTGGTAACCAATGCCGACGGAACTCTAGTTTCTCTGCCAGTCGAAGTTGACTCGCCGCTAGTCCCATCACTGCTTACTCTGGCAGACGTTATGTGTACTGGGCATCACGCTGCGGTCACCGCGCGGGTGCAGCCAGGTGAAACCGCCGTTGTTATCGGCGATGGTGCGGTTGGTTTGTGTGCCGTAATCGCCGCAAAGCGTATGGGCGCTTCGAGAATCATACTTATGGGTCGACACGAGGGGCGCACCGCATTGGGTCGCGAGTTTGGTGCCACCGATGTGGTTGCTGAGCGCGACGAGGCGGGTATCGCAAAGGTCCGAGAGCTAACTGACGGAGATGGAGCTCCAAGCGTTCTTGAATGCGTGGGCACGGCTTCAGCCATGGACATGGCTTTGGGCGTCGTACGAGACTACGGAACAATCGGCCGAGTTGGCGCCGCCCAGTACGAAACTATTCCATTTGGTTTTGGACCACTCATGCGAAACATCACGATTTCGGGCGGTGTAGCGCCAGCGCGTGCCTACATCGAAGAGCTCATGCCAGACATCTTGAGCGGCAAAATCAACCCGGGTAAGGTTTTCGACCTGACCGTCGCCTTGGATGGAGTACCCGCTGGCTACGAAGCAATGTCAAAGCGCACGGCGCTAAAGGTTCTAGTTAAACCCTGAATAGGTTAGAACCCAAGAAGTTCTATTTCGGCGTTGGTTACAGACCCAACCTCGAGGCCATTCTTTTTGCGCACCTCGAGTTTGAGGGGAAGTTCGAAAACGCCTAGATTCGAGTCGGGAAAGATCGACGTACGCCAGACAACATCGCCGATTCGAGCCTCGACCTTCAGTGAACCCCAGCCGTTGGTGAGCCCATCCGAGATTTCAAAAATGTCGGCTGAAATGTCTTTGGGCAAGGGGAGAAGGTAGAACTTCTGGTTCGCCGGCCAGAGGCGAACTTCGCCTTCGAATACGATCTTCACCGCGTGCCCTTTCGTCTTTTCAATAGGCTAACTCAGCCGTTGGAAGCGATGCTTCGAGTCGGCTAAACTTATCAAGGACTCCCCGTGCGGCGTCACCTCGGTTAACTCCCCCAGGATCGAAAGATAGCAAGGGTAGCTGGGCTCTGATGGGTGTGCGGGGAGTCTTCTAATATCGGCAAATTGTCAGCGATGGGGGATAGGCTCTAAACGTGGTTACCGCACTTTACCGACGTTATCGTCCAGAATCTTTTGCCGAGCTAATCGGGCAATCTCAGGTAACGGCACCCCTGATGACCGCGCTTCGCAACGACCGCGTAAACCACGCCTACCTTTTCTCTGGCCCGCGTGGTTGTGGCAAGACCACTTCGGCCCGCATCCTGGCTCGCTGCCTCAACTGTGCTGAGGGCCCAACCGACACCCCTTGTGGCAAGTGCCCTAGCTGCATCGAGCTTTCTCGCGATGGCGGTGGCTCGCTCGACGTAGTCGAAATCGACGCGGCCAGCCACAATGGTGTCGATGACGCCCGTGACCTACGTGAGCGTGCAATCTTCGCCCCGGCTCGCGACCGCTTCAAGATTTTCATCTTGGATGAGGCGCACATGGTCACCCCGCAGGGCTTCAACGCGCTGCTAAAGATCGTTGAAGAGCCACCTGCCCACGTCAAGTTCATCTTCGCGACCACCGAACCTGAAAAGGTCATCGGCACCATTCGTTCGCGCACCCACCACTATCCGTTCCGTTTGGTGCCACCGGCTCAGATGCTCGAATACATGGAAGAACTTTGCAAGAGCGAGGGAGTCACCGTTGCTCCCGGAGTCTTGTCTCTAGTGGTTCGCTCAGGTGGCGGCTCGGTTCGTGACTCGCTTTCTCTTCTCGACCAGCTAATCGCCGGCTCTGAAGAAGATGCTGGCTCAGAATATGTGGTCACCTACGACCGCGCAGCCGCCTTGCTTGGTTTCACGCACAGCAATTTGCTCGATGAAGTCACGGATGCGTTTGCCGCCAAAAACTCGGCTGCCGTTTTCGCGAGCGTCGACAAGGTGATTCAGACCGGTCAAGACCCTCGCCGCTTCGTCGAAGACCTGCTCGAGCACCTTCGCGACCTAATCATCATGATTTCGGTTGGCGAGAATGCGAAGAGCGTTCTTCGCGGTGTTCCGGCCGATGAACTTGAAAAGATGGCTAACCAGGCAGCTCGCTTCGGCTTGGCCGAACTAACCCACGCTGCCGAAACCGTAAACCACGCGCTAACCGAGATGTCTGGAGCAACCAGCCCGAAGCTGCACCTCGAGTTGATGTGTGCCAAGGTTTTGGTGCCTTCGAGCGACCAAACCGAAGTGGGTTCTTTGGCTCGCATCGAGCGCCTTGAGCGCCGAATCGGAATGGGCGGAGATGCACCGGCGTCTGTGCCGGCCGCTGCTCCAACTCAGATCGCAGCTCCACCTGTTGCGCCGGCCGTGACGGCTCCGGCTGCACCAGCCCCGACTTCTGCTCCAGTCTCAGACCGCACCGAGGTAATCAAGACCGTCACCCCAGCAGCACCTGCTGCCGTCGGTGCCGTCTCGGTAAACCAGGTGCGCGATGCCTGGTCAGATGTTCTGAGCAAGGTCAACAAGCAGTCAAAGTCTGCCTGGATGGTCGCCTTCTCGCTCACCGTGGTTGATTTCGCGGACGAAATCTTGACACTCAAGTTCCTGAGCCAGAACGACCTTGATGCATTCAAGAACTCCTCTGGCGCGAGTGACATTTTGCGTAAGGCAATCTTTGATGTGCTCGGCGTTCAGGTGAAATTCAAGGCTCAGATCGACGCAACGCCACCGACTCCATCAGTCGCTCCGGCTCCAGCACCGGCCGCTGCGCCAAAGACCGCACCAATAGCCGTGGTTCACACCGAATCGCCAGACGACTACGAACCTGAGCCTGAATACGACGAGCCTGCCGTTCAGGTTGAGCCGCCAAAGGCTGCTGAGCCGGCTGAGAAACCAGCGGCTGAACCAGTAGCCGAACCAGAGAAGACCCGCAACGGAATGGTCGATGAATCGGCGCGTTACGGCGAATCGCTGCTTCGCGAAATGCTCGGCGCCGAGCCAATCGTTGACAAGAACGCTGGCAAGTAATGTACGAAGGCGTAGTTCAGGAACTCATCGACGAACTCGGTCGCTTGCCGGGCATCGGCCCAAAGTCGGCCCAGCGCATTGCGTTCTATCTGTTGCAGTCAGATGACGACCAGGCTCAAAAACTCGCTCAAGTTCTAACCGAGGTCAAGGAGCGCGTTCGCTTCTGCGAGATCTGCGGCAACGTTACCGAAGAAACCAAGTGCAACATCTGCCGCGACGCTCGACGCAACCGCACCGCAATCTGCGTCGTCGAAGAATCCAAGGATGTTCAGGCAATCGAGCGCACCCGTGAGTTCCGTGGCCTCTATCACGTGCTAGGCGGAGCAATCAGCCCGATTGAGGGCATCGGTCCCGATCAGCTGCGCATCAAAGAACTTATGTCTCGCCTAAGCGACACCGAGATTCAAGAGGTAATCATCGCGACCGACCCGAACCTTGAGGGCGAAGCAACCGCGACCTACCTAACTCGGATGCTAAGCCCACTCGGAATCACCGTTTCTCGTCTTGCCTCGGGCTTGCCAGTCGGCGGTGACCTCGAATATGCAGATGAAGTAACCCTGGGTCGCGCCTTTGAAGGTCGACGAATAGTCAAGTAGAATAAGGACTATCGGCCAATAAAGCCCGAATCCTTTCCCTAAAAAATCCTAGGAGTGCAATTTTGGCCCTTATCGTGCAAAAGTTTGGCGGATCATCT
>ERZ650301.72-NODE-72-length-22128-cov-9.416255_pt1 | contig 22128 bp, 21 predicted proteins | sample MGYA00376237_ERZ650301 | MGnify/ENA primary metagenome ERZ650301 (study PRJEB26733, sample SAMN07839255) | wastewater metagenome | biome: small river; feature: stream; material: water | place: USA: North Carolina | collected 2016-04-05 ...
AGTTACCGCCACGTGCGGCATACACCCAGCTGGTGCGGAAGATTAAATACTTGCAACCACTGGCCACTATTGCCTTTTCGCCATCGAGCTTGGTTTGGCCATACACACTCAGTGGGCCCGTGCCCTCGCCCTCTTGCCTAGCGTGTGTACCACTGCCATCAAACACATAGTCGGTGGAGTAATGCACCAGCCATGCGCCGACTTGGGCGGCAGCTTTAGCCAAGGCCGCTGGGGCGTCGGTATTCAAGACCTTTGCCAGTTCAGGCTCTGACTCGGTTTTGTCCACCGCGGTGTGTGCAGCAGCATTGACGATGAAATCTGGTTTGTAGGTCAACACCGATTGAACCAGCTCTTCGGGCTTAGATAAATCACCGCAATATTGGGTGCTGTGGCGTTCAAGTGCCAGCACCTCGCCCAAGGGGGCCAAGCTGCGTTGCAGCTCCCAGCCCACTTGGCCGTTTTTTCCTAAGAGGAGGATTTTCATAGCCAGCTTTTAAGCGCCGTACTGCTTACCCACCCACTGGCGGTAAGCACCACTGGTCACGCCCTCGACCCATGCTTGGTTTGCCAAATACCACTGTACGGTTTTGCGAATGCCTGTCTCGAACGTTTCTTGCGGCTTCCAGCCTAGATCGTGCTCAATCTTTCGGGCATCAATGGCGTAGCGGCGGTCGTGCCCAGGGCGGTCTTTGACGTAGGTAATCTGCTCTGCGTAGCGTTTGCCGTCTGCACGGGGCTGAAGCTCGTCCAGCACGGCGCACAGGGTGTTGACCACTTCGAGGTTTGGCTTTTCGTTCCAGCCTCCAATGTTGTAGGTCTCACCCACTTTGCCTGCCTCTAGTACGCGGGCAATGGCGCGGCAGTGATCTTCTACATAGAGCCAATCACGCACTTGCTGGCCATCGCCATAAATAGGCAGTGGCTTGCCAGCCAAGGCATTGAGCAGCACCAAGGGAATCAGCTTTTCTGGAAAGTGATATGACCCATAGTTGTTGCTGCAATTGGTCGTCAGCACAGGCAATCCATAAGTGTGATGCCACGCACGCACCAAATGATCGCTGGCTGCCTTGCTGGCTGAGTAAGGGCTATTGGGCTCAAAAGCCTTAGTTTCTGCAAAAGGTGGGTCGGTGGGCGACAGCGCGCCATACACCTCGTCAGTCGACACATGCAAAAAGCGGAAAGCCTCTTTTTCTGCTGCTGGCAGGTCTTGCCAATAAGCGCGCACGCTTTCTAGCAGGTTGAAAGTGCCCACCACGTTGGTTTCAATAAAGTCACCGGGTCCGTGGATGGAACGGTCCACGTGGCTTTCTGCCGCAAAGTTGAGCACAGCACGGGGCTTGTGCTCGGCCAATAACTTAGACACCAAAGAACGATCACCAATATCACCATGCACAAAAATATGACGAGCATCTTCGTCTAGCGCTTTGAGATTTTCTAGATTACCTGCATACGTCAGCTTGTCTAAATTAACAACTCGTTCATCTGATTCCGCTAACCATGTATGAACAAAATTACTGCCAATAAAGCCGGCGCAACCGGTTACGAGGATTGTCATTTGTTTACTTCAAATGGGTTGAGATGGTTGATTTCCGATCAATTAAATCAAGTGTTTTGGGAGCCAAGAAAACCAGCAATATAAGCAATGTGAAGTGCCCTTCCTCCATGTCGATCATCATAGAGTTAGTAGTAATGCTCAACATAAACAAGAATACAAACATCACCAATCCAACGCGTTGGACCTCATCATTTTTGCGCCACGCTACACGACAGGCTTGAGTAAAAATCACCAAATACAGAGCCAAGCCAATCACCCCTTTAGTAGCCAACATAAACAAATATTCGTTATGCGGATTGCCCCAGTTGTAACGAGCCCAAGCCTCAGGCGTTACTTCAAGCTTAGTTGCCGCTGCTTGGTAAGCATCAGGAAAGCCCAGACTACCCACACCTATCCACCAATTGCTTTGTTTGATAACCTCCCACGCAGTGGCGGCATATTGCATACGTATAGAAACTGAACCAAAAATCGCAGCTGAACGTTCTTGTGGCGTTAGCGCAAGGTATTCATTGAACTCCACAATTGCCAAAGCCATACGACGATGAACAACATCCGAACTAGCAATGGCCATTACGACTGCAACAGCGGCCCCCAAAAGCCACCACTTGTACTTACCGGCAAACAAGCGTTTAGCGTTCAGCAAACTCCACACACCAAAGCCCGCTGCCAACAGAACCCAACCTGTACGTCTTTCGCTAGCCAACACCAGAGATGCCAAGAGCAATGCCATAGGTACTGCCACACGCCACGCTAAGCTTGGCCGAACCAACCATATTTGTGCCAACACAAAAACCACCCCCACCAACGCTTGACCATACATATGCGACATATGCGACATATGCAGCAGACCCGTCGTAAAGTACTCACCCTGCACAACACGACCGGATAGAGTCAACAGAAGATTGACTGTAGCCATAAACAACACCATGGAAAAAACAGCACCAAATCCAACCCGCGCTACACGCGGATTGGCAAACACGGCCCACAGCAGCACGACAAACCCAAACGTACGCATGTCATGCAACAAGTCTTTTAAAGAAGCCCCGATGCCATAGCCTGCCAATACGTTGGTCAACATATCCCACGCGCATAGTGCAAGGACTAAAGCCAAAAACAACTTGGCGTCCACCTCTATCGACTGATGCGTCTTATAAAACTCACGCCAAGAAAATGGGGCAACTAACAAAAGTCCTAGAACCGCTATATTGGTGAACGCTACAGAAGTAAACACTGCCGCTCCCAATAAAGCCGCAAAGAACATAGCAAGCTTGGTGTTAATCGAAGTTGTATTCATACGCAGTTACTTTCTATCATTAGTCTTGCGGTAAACCCAATCAGCCACTTGGCTGTCTGGCTGGTAGCCAGAAACGGTTGTTTGCAAAATAGCTCGAACTTTAGTCACATCATTAGCACATACGGCTTGTGCCAGTTGGTCTAACACATCTATCAATTCATTTAATTCAATAAACGTCTCGTGCGCCTTCATGATGCGCGGGTGAGCTGTCGACCTTGGGTCATCCCCTATCAGCAGCTCTTCGTATAGCTTTTCGCCAGGCCTTAAGCCTGTTACTTCGATAGCAATATCACCGTCTGGGTTTGCTTCGTTTTTCAGGCTCAGTCCAGAAAGCTCAATCATGCGATGGGCCAAGTCAACAATCTTGACACTCTCCCCCATGTCTAACACAAACACATCGCCCCCTTCGGCCATAGCCCCAGCTTGAATCACCAGCTCAGCCGCCTCTGGAATCGTCATGAAATAACGCGTAACCTCGGGATGCGTCACAGTAATAGGGCCCCCTTCTTTAATTAGCCGTCTAAACAACGGCACAACAGAACCAGACGACCCCAGCACATTGCCAAAACGGACCATACTGAAGCGCGTTGCCCCTTTGTGCTGCAGAGTATTTTGCGCTAAGGCTTGTAGCACCATTTCAGCCAAGCGTTTGCTGGCCCCCATGACATTGGTGGGGCGGACCGCTTTGTCTGTGCTGATCAACACAAAGTCCAATACGCCAGACTTGAGCGCTTGCCGTGCCAAAGTCAATGTACCGAAGACATTGTTCTGAACGCCTTGCCCTATGTTTTGCTCCACCAATGGCACATGCTTGTACGCTGCGGCGTGGTACACCGTGGCTGGCGACCAAGCAGAGAAGATGTCTGACATGCGCTTTTCGTCTTGCACATTGGCTAGCAATGGCACGAGCGTGCAATCAACGTGTGCTATCAACAACTTCTTTTCAAGCTCTTGGTGAATCCCATAGAGCGCGAACTCTGACGACTCAACAAGCAACAGAACTGCCGGCTTTATTTTGATAATTTGACGGCACAGTTCACTGCCAATTGAGCCGCCCGCGCCTGTCACCAACACCACTTTGTTTGCGATGTTTTTACCCAGCAGCAAAGGGTTGGGTACCACTGGCTCACGGCCCAGCAAGTCTTCAATATCAAGCTCTTTTAAGTCTGACACTTGCACATTGCCTTGCGCCAAGTCAGCCAAGCCTGGCAAGGTACGAACTTGCACCCGCGCCTTGCGGGTGAGCTCTAACACCTCGTTGCGCCTAGCCCTCGATGCCGAAGGCATGGCCAACAACACATCGTGAACATTGAGCTTTATCACCAGCTCTTCTAGTCGGCTAGGGTTGTATATTTTTAAGCCGTTGAGCGTTTGCCCATGCAAACGGTCGTCGTCGTCCAAATAGCCAACAGGCCTTAGCTCTGCGCTGTTGGCTAAGGCCGACGCTAGCTGGCGCCCTGCAGAACCAGCACCATAAATCAACAACCGGCGTGCGTCAGCTTTGCTCATACGGCGGTACAAACCGCCCAGCCAATATCTCGCAATCACACGCGACATCAACACAAACACAGCCAGCAAAGTGGGCTGAATAATGCCAACCGTGCGGGGCACGCCCACTACACCCACCAGCGTGAAGATACTGACAAAAACAAAGGCATAAATAGCCAACGATTTAAAGATGGCGTAAAGCGCATCAATACCGGCATATCTAAAAATGGCACGATACAAACCAAACGTCACAAACAACGGCAATGCAATACCCATAGAGGCCACTGATGCAAATGCCATGCTGGCATTAAATGGCAGCCACGACTCTAGACGTAAATCAAACGCCAACCAAACCGCAACCCAGCAAAATGCCACATCCACGACCACCACAACAAGGCGCTTTGCAGCTCTAGGCATACCCAATAAATATGACGCAGCTTGATTGAGTGTCATGTTTTATGCCTTGCTAGCCAAGCCCATGACATGCGCAACTGCATTACAGGTTTTTTGAATATCTACCTCTGTCAATGTGGGATGCACTAAAAACATCAATGAGGTCTCGCCAAGCTGCCGCGCAATTGGCAGTCGGGTTTTTGGCCTCCAACCTGTTTCATCGAAGGCCTTTTCTAAATACACCTCAGAGCATGAACCTTGAAAACAAGGCACGCCTTCGGCGTTGATGGCATCTATCACTTTGTCACGCGTCCAGCCTTCATTCAACTCTGCTGGATTGATGTAAGCGTAAAACTTGTAATTCGCATGCACGCATCCTGCGCGCTCCGCGCAGGCATCTGCACAGGTTTTTGCATTGCATTGAAATACGACCACACGCAAGGCCTTGAAACTTACACATGCTTCTGCAATAGCTTTCGCGTTCGTTGCACGCAGTACTTGCCATTGCGCCATGCGTTTGAGCTGAATTCGCCCCACCACCGCTTGTATTTCAAGCATGCGCCAATTGGTGCCAAAACTTTCGTGCAGCCACCTAAAGCCTGACGCGTGCTGGCGTTCGTACACCGCCTCATAGCTTTTGCCGTGGTCTTTGTACGCCCACATGCTTCGCCATAAAGCCTCGTCGCGAGTCGTCACCATGCCGCCCTCACCAGCAGTCGTCATGATTTTGTCTTGACAAAAACTCCAAGCACCTACATGGCCGATGCTGCCCACTGGTCGCCCTTTATAGCGCGCACCATGCGCTTGCGCACAATCTTCAATCACCTTAAAACCATGCTGCTGCGACAGTGCCATGATGGGATCCATGTCACACGGCCAACCGGCCAAATGCACGCAAATGACGGCTTTGGTTTTAGATGTAATGACCTTGGCAATGCTGGCGGCCGAGATATTGCCACTGCCAGCCTCTACATCGGCAAACACCGGCACGGCACCAGCATTCACCACGCACGACACAGATGCAATGAAAGTGCGCGGCGTCACTACCACCTCATCACCTAGGCCAATGCCCAAGGCCTTGAGTGCAACATCCAGCGCCAAAGTGCCGTTGCCCAATGCCACGGCATATGGCACATCGCACCAAGCTGCAAACTCTTTTTCAAACTCGCGTGTTTCTGTGCCTGTCCAGTAATTGACTTTGTTACTTAACAGCACGCGTTTTACTGCATCAGCCTCTTCGTCTGTAAATGAGGGCCAAGGCGCAAACGATGTATTTAGCATTCGAAATATTCCAACTATTCTTTGTTCTTATTCTTGCATGGCACTAAACCACTATTAACTGCGAAATGACACAACCCAAACCAAAGAAAGAACAGTCATACACCCGACCAACATCACCCGGCCGGATATAAAGCCATCCATTTCATCTTGCGGTGCGTTGCGGTCTAGCCCCTGCATCATTCTTGGCTCGATGTACGCTAGCAAAATAGCTGTAGACATGAAGTTCATCAGCTGCCCAATGAACACCACTGTCATGCGAAATTCGGGCAACAAACGCGCTGCTAAAAATGGCAGCAACAATGCCAAGTAAACAAATGCGGCACTGGCCATCATCGACAACCATCGCACGCGCACGCCAAAGCCAACCTTTCGCCAATACTGAATGCCTCGCAACTGAGGAAAGGGGCGATAAAAAAACAACCCCAGCGCCATGCACAACCATCGTTCAATCACAGGCGAACGCAAATAAACCAAACTCCCTAGCCAAGCAAAGAAAAATCCCAAAAAGAAAATCACAGAAAGCCTGACAGGCATCTGCAATTCATACAAAAAGGCCAGCATCATGGCGAAACCCACATTCATCATGCGCGCCAAGTAGATTACCCAATTGCCAAACGCAATCACTTCAGCCTGACGAGCTGGCTGGATAGAACTCTTCACGTAGTAACCATACAAATCACACAGCACCGATAAAGCCAACAGAGCCCCTAAAACATATTCCATCTGGCTATTTCCTTTGATGCTTGCTTAACGGCCGGGCGGGGTTGCCCACCACAGTCACTCCAGCAGGCACGCTTTTGGTCACTACAGCCCCCATACCTACGATTGCACCACGGCCAATGACCAGCGGTGCGCTTGGCAAGCCCTGCTTGATAACAGCCCCCGCGCCAATGTAGGCATGGTCTTCGACGTGCACATGACCGTTGCACATCACGCCCGGTGCAAAGGTCACAAAATCACCAATGACGCAATCGTGCTCCACATAGCTGTAGAGGTTGGCATGAAAATGTCGGCCAATTTGTACATTGCTTGTCAGCGTCACAAAGGGGCAAAGCACAGCTCCCTCGCCCAACTGCACATCGTCCAGCTGCACGACATTGGCGGCACGCGCTTCATAAAACAGCACGCCATCAGCCGCACAGCGCTGCACTAGCGTTTGACGCACATGGCCATTTGCAATTGCTACATTCATATGGCGACTACTGCCCGGCTCAGACAGCCACTCGGCATACGTCAGCACCCGCTGCCCATTCACCACAGAGGCGCTCGGTTGATCATCTACAAATACCAAGTCTGCCACACCTGACGACAAATCCGCCTGCAATTGCTGCCGCACCAAAGGCAGCACGCCACGGCCACAACCACTAGCACCAAAAATGGCAAATCGTTTCATGTCTTCGAACCTGAAAATTTAGGCATCGTCGCGTCACCTGCTGCACTTATTCCATCGCGCACAAGCACTTTACGCACAGTCATCCAAAGTATCTTGATGTCCAACCATAAGCTCGGGTTTTCAACATACCAAACATCTAATGCAAACTTGTCTTCCCAACCGATGGCATTGCGGCCGTTCACTTGGGCCCAACCGGTAATACCAGGGCGCACTTCATGGCGGCGGGCTTGCTCGGGTGTGTAGAGCGGCAAGTATTCCATCAGCAGTGGGCGCGGGCCCACCAGACTCATGTCGCCTTTGATCACGCTCCACAATTCGGGCAACTCGTCCAAGCTGCTGGCGCGCAAAAAACGGCCAAACGGAGTCAACCGCTGAGCGTCGGGCAGCAAGACCCCGTCGGCGCCGAGCTCGTCCGTCATGGTGCGAAACTTCACCATTTCAAACGGCTTGCCGTTTAAGCCCGGCCGCACTTGGCGAAACAGGACGGGGCGACCCAGCTTACGGCGGATCAACCCAGCCAATACCAACAGCGGCAAAGCCAAGGCCAACAAGGCCAGCGCGGCTACCACCAGGTCGAATAAACGTTTAGCCAACTTTTTCATCCAGTTGTTCAAATATTTTTGCAAATTTTGATGCGAGAGCACTGAAACTGTGGTGTCTTTCCACATATGCCCGACCGGCTTCGCCCATTGCGGCTCTTTGAGCCGGAGAGAGTTTCACAAGCTTATCGATGGCTTCTGCCAATTGAAAAGGATTTTCTGGCTTCACAGTAAAACCAGCCCCAGCATCTTGTACCGGATCATTCGCCGCAGCTGAGGCCATGATGATTGGCCTTGATGCAGCCAAGTAATCGAACAGTTTATTCATACTGACGCCGTATCTGTAAAGTTGAGGTAAATCTTTGACACATATGACGAATGCATCCGCCTCACTAGCCAGCTGAGGAATTTTCGCCTTGGGCACTGGATCTTCAAAAATAACTGTCCTCAAATTCAATTGACTGGCCTGCGCCATCAATGCAGACTTCAAAGGGCCATCACCAATCAAACGCAAACGAACGTGCTTCATGTTTGGTCGCTTGCTCAATTCAACCATTGCACCTAAAATACAGCCCAGACCATTGGCCTGCCCATGCGCTCCGAAATACATGAGCGTGAACTGATTCCGAATTGCAGGCAAAGACGGCTTGTCGTAACCATCCAGCTCAACACCGTTGGGAATCCACACCACCTTGTCAGCAGCAACGCCAAGGGGTGCAATATAGTCCACTGCTTTGGGTAAGAGCACCACAATTTTATCTGCTCGCCGATACAACCAAAGCTCAAGCCAACGCAACAAACGGGTCATCAGGCTAGTGTTTTTCAAGCGCCCCAGATCAACCAACGTCTGCGGCCAAAGGTCGCGCACTTCAAACACAAAAGGCACGCTATAACGCTTGGCCAGCCAAGCACCCGACACTGCGGCAAAAGGATGCACACTGGACCCTACTACCACATCGGGCCTAGCTAATTCGCGAGTCGTGCTGGGCAAGCAAACACGAAAGGCGTAAGCCAACATATTCAACATACGCCCACCACCATTGCCCTTGTAAGGAGGTGTTTTAACCCAAAGAAAAGACACTCCCCCAAACGTGTCAAGGCGTATGTTTTCATGGTTTGCCAAACGCTGACGCCCAGTATTGAGCTCAACACTTGAGGCCAGCACCGTGGCTTGCCAGCCAAGCGTCTTCAAATGCTGAGCCAAACTGAAGTGGCGCGTCCCTCCAGCCCCTCCCGGCTCTTGAGCGTAGTGATTGAGTATCCAGACCTGTTTCAAGGGCGTTGACCAGCTTGTATGGGGTTACACGGGTTTATAAAACATGTAGAGGAAATATATAAATCCGCGGCAGGTCATCGCGGATAAAGGCCAACACCACGCAGTTTATTGGCCAACGATTTCAAAAAATTAACCACCGCAAACGAATTCGGATAATCTCGAAAATTTTTAACCGGCAGATTCATGAGATCTTCGAATTTTGCACTATTCAATCCGAGTTTTTTACTTACATAAACCACATCTTCTTTTTGTTGCGCTTCAGGATATGGAGGGCTTTTCATTTCCTCAAGCGCTTGCGATCGCGTCATTTGCCCAGCATTTATCAAATCCGAAAAATGCCCGTATCTCTTGTCAATTCCAAATTTTCTTGGCAAGACATAACCCTGATAAAATCGTGTATAAACAGATTCATGATGCTTGCCGCCATAATTTTGCCAACCCAGAACCTCAGTCAACTTTCGAATCGCTTCATTTTTATCGTAGTCAATGTAATTTAAAATCGACACCGTCCTCACGCCACGAATTAAATTCGCATATAAAAGATAAAACAGAGAGAAGTGTGGGTAAGAACGAAGCTTAACTCTGCCGAAATGGCGATGAACAGCATTAATATACCGCCAATCAGAATGCCCATAAGCCCAATCTGGGACATAAATGGATTCTGTTGTGAAATTCATCCCAGATACAATATATTTAATATTGTGCTTCACTGCCTCACGCCAAAGCAAAGCCCCAATGGCATGATCAGAAGGTATATCTCCATCCGGTGTTGATGCCTTAAGAAAAGACTTTTGCAAATCACGAAACTCTTCCCAGTCGATAACAAGAGTATATAAATCGATATCGAGCTTACTTAATACACTCTCGATGTTCTTCACAGCCAACTCTGAATTCCAGCCATTATCAAGATGGAGTGCCAGCGGTCGCAAGCCTAGTTGCTTAACCAACCAAGCTACATAAGTGCTATCCACACCACCAGAAACTCCGATGATGCAATCGTAATCACGGCCACGACCCGCTTGCTTCATCTTTTGAACCAGCCCGTCGAGAACCGCCTTACCCGCCTCCCCACGAATAACGCGTGTTGAGAACATGTCATCGTAACGATGACAATGGTGACAAACACCTTGACTATCGAACACGATTTTTTGGTCGGCCACAGTATCCATAATGCAGCGCTTACAAGCTTGGTAGTTCCGCGAGCCAACTTTATTGTTTTCAGTCATCGTTCATCCATCAGACACGAAGGTCTTGCGTTACAAGTATTGAAGCCCAGAACTTCATACATGCTTAGCAATTCTCTTTCTTCATTTTCCCAGCAGTATTCCTTACCAGCAAGCGCAGCATTGAAGCGTTTGGTTTTTAATGATTCTGCATCGATAGATTCGACCAACCGTCGAAAAGCGCCAACCTCCGGCTTAACTTTCCAGCCGCAGTCATAACTATCCACAAAGCGGCTCATCTCGGGGAAATCACTAACCACTGCCGCTACGCCACAAGCAGCATATTCGTAAAGTTTGTTAGGCGCGCACAGGTAATAACTCAAGCACGTATTTTCGATCAACGCTAGGCCCACATCTGCATCTACCGTATATTCCTTAACCAGATCTGGAGCTACAGCAGACATGAAATGGATATTCGCGTGCAACTGCCCTGCCTTACGCACGGACTCTTCCAGTGGTCCGTAACCCATGCAAACCAAGTGCCTGTCACCCCTGATGCCAGCGAAGGCATCAAGCAACATCTCGATACCACGTCCAGGCGAAAGTAAACCTTGATATATAAAAAGCAAAGTTTGCGGCGACCTTAACCCAATGGCGCTCCGTAATAAACCAGTCCGCTGGGGCGCAGACGTCATCCGATGCGGCAGATTGTGTACCACCCAGACATGTGGCAGACCATAAGACTCCTGATACCAAGCAGCTATGCTGCGGTTAACCACGCACACCGAGTCAACCTGACGGATAAAAACCCGCTCGACCCACTTTGCTAAGTTTTTTCGCAGTCCTTTGCCAGCATGGGTTTCTGTTTCCAGCTCATGCGTGTCATACACCAATTTACAACGCTTCCACATTTTGAGAAGAACCGATAGTGGCAACACGGGCAAACTGTGGCAATTCAAACAATCTACTGTGCGGCAACGCATCCACCACAAAACCGCTAAATACCATCCTAACGTTCGGAGAACCTTGCCGAAGGCATTGTTAAACCCCTCCCCGAACACCGAGGCCAACCGATACAAATGAACACCATTTCCAAGGTCTTCATGCGCCGGTAAGCCTTGGCCGCTGCGCCCCACCACTGAAATTTCTTGGAACTCTGCATGAGAACGCAGAGAACAAACAATCTTGTGTATGCGCGTCTCATTTTTCAATACCGATGGATAAAGATGAATGTTCATAATAACCAACCAGCCCGCAACACGATTTTCTGGCAATTGACCAACACAACTAACCGCAACTTCATTAAAATGGACTGATTATTGAAGGCCATTGCAAGTACATTACCGACTAGGTGCAAATGAAGAAGATAATCTAATGTTTGCTCAGCATGCAACAGCGAAGACAGAAGTAACAAAATTAAATTTTAACAGCAATTTAAAATCAAATATTTTCATCTCTCAATTATCAAAAATTAAAAGCGAATTCAATCAATAGAATTTTTCATTAATTTACTGTTGACGGATTAATTTCGCAGGATTTCCAGCGACTACAGCCCCATCAGGAACATCTTTTAACACGTTAGCCCCTATTCCAACAAGCGCATTCTTACCAATAGACTTCTGTTGTATCACAGAAGCATTAGGACCAATCCAGCAGCCAGCATCCAAGGTGACTCCACCACTTATTTCAGCGCATGCAACTACCATTACACCAACCCCTATCTGAACGTTGTGAGCGATGTGCACATGATCATCGATTTTTGAATAATCATTGATTGTTGTATTTTTCAATGTTCCACGACATATCGTAGTAAGGCTTCCAATTTCAACATGATTACCAATCACAACATTACCGAGATGAACCAGCCTTAAAGGCCGGCCATTTTCATCCCTTTCAAATCCAAAACCATCTTGACCAATAATAGCACCCGACTTAATTATACAATCAGATCCTATACGAGTACCCCTACCAATAAAGGCGAAAGGCAACACAATACTTCTGGGACCTATCTCAACCCCCGCTTCTAAATATGCATGAGGACTAACGATAGCAGTAGAATCAATATTTGGCAAGCACTTAGACTCCAAAAAACCAATTCTATTTTTCAAATGATTCAAGATTTTCGCAAAAACCAATCTTGGATTATCTGCAATTAACAAACATCGCGAAAATCCAACAGCGTCACGCGAAGCGATTAATACAACTTTATCTTTGATGATTTGAGTAGGAACAGCTTTTGCAAAACAGAGATCTCCATCTGCAAAGTCTGAAAGCGAAGAGACCCCCTCAACCAAGAAGTCCTCACCTTGTATTTCAATACCAAGCCAGCTCGCAATCTCTGATGCAGCAATAGATTTATTTAACTTATGACCCATCTTACCACCTCAAATGTTTCAGCATATTGCCTACCGATCTGCACACCTCTTGTAACTGCCAAACTCTTCACGAATTCCGGATTAGCATACTCTCTATGCTTCTGAGACTCGTACATCTTAATCGCATTCATTTTCGCATTGATATTGGCCTCTGACAAAACAACGAAACAACTTGTTCTAAAATCCAAGTTATTCCAAGGAACCTCATATGCGAGCATTGTTGATCGTTTGAATGCACGAAATCCCTCCTGCGCAATAGTTTGATGATCTTGATGAGTATCATTTATACTGGGCAGAAAAACCATATCCGGCTTATACAACTTATTCAACTCAATTAATTTATCAAGTATGTTTTGTCTAAATTCCGGAAACTTACGGACCTCGAAATCTAAAACCAAGCAATCTTCATCCTCAACACCCAAGGCACGGGTCGCCAACTTCACTTCAGTCCGTAATATATCCCTTGGCAAATGAGGCAAGATCGATTGCTCAGCAGCAGAAAAAGCAACATAAACAACTCTCACTCCTTGCTCAATATATTTTGAAATTGATCCACCACAGCCAAACTCACCATCATCAGTATGCGGAGCCAACACCAAGATTGTTTTAATTGACTGCATTAACACCTCACTCGTAATTTAAAAATTAAAAAATCATTCATAAATCCACGCTTAAATCGGGTTTTTTGATCACAATCCAATCACTCACCAAATTCAAAAATCATACTGATAGATTTTTGCAACCAATGAGAATGGAGATTTATTCGCTTGATTTCTCCAAAACAATGCTGGATTACATTGATACCCGAGAGTTTGTTTTGTTGGATTTCTGAAAAACATGTTTATACATAAGCAACAATTTCTGCTCCTCATTCTCCCAGCAATAATTGAAGCCAGCCTTAATTGCATTCGAACGCTTAATCAATAGCGCATCTTCATCAATATTTAAAATTAAATTCTTTAACTCGATTTTATCTGGATTGATTACCCATCCACAATCTTCCCCAACAACAAAACGACTCATCTCAGGAAAGTCACTTACTATTGATGCAACACCACAGGCGGCATATTCAAACATCTTGTTTGGAGCGCCATAGTAATAACTTAAACATATATTATCCGCTATACAAAGCCCTATATCAGCATCTACTGTATAGTCCTTAACTAAACTAGGAGCTACCGCAGGGATATAATGAATATTCTGATAATCATTTGCAATACTTTTAACAAATCCGTCTAACTCACCATAACCCATGAATACAAGATGCTTGGTATTATCAAGGTCAACAAAGACTTCGATAAGATTCTCAATGCCACGGCCCTTTGTTAGCAAACCTTGATAAATAAATAACAATTGATTATCACTACGAGAGAGGCCAATAGCAGCCCGTAACAAACCAGTTCGCTCAGGCAAAGATGGCATACGGTACGGGACATTATGAACAACCCATACATGGTTTATATCATAATTACTTGAATACCAATTAGCGATAGATTGATTGACTACACAAACGCTTGCAGCTTTATGGATTAACAACCTCTCAGTAAATCGAGCCAACATCTTGCGCCAACCAACAAGCCCAACAGTCTCTGTTTCTAACTCATGTGGCTCATAGATAAGAATACATTTTTTCCAAACCTTTATCAAAAAAGATAATGGAAGAACATGCCAACTATGACTACTTAAACAATCTATCTTGAACCTCCTAACCTCTCGCAAAACACCAATATGCCATCCAACAACCCGGAGTAGTCGTCCAATTACTCCTGTCATTCCCTTACCAAAAAGAGGCAAAATCCTAACAACTTCTATACCTTCATGCAGCACTTCATGCTTAGGCAATCCGTATTTCCACAATGCTATAACTATTACACGCTCAAATACTTCCGACTTTCTGAGGGTATGAATAATTTTTATTATTCTTGATTCATTTTGAAAAGTTGATGGATATATGTGTATATTCAAAAAATCACCTTTGATTGCCAATCCGTTTGCCGCTGAGTATTTTCCATCTTTGACGTTCTCAGGATCAATTCTTTTTTCTCTTAATCATTGAAAGGATATATTTGCCGAAATAATAAATCTGTGCAGCAGCTCGACGCTTGCGCTGATGACTGGGGAATTCACTGTAGTGGTGAACAGGCTCGTCGACCAAAGCTTCAAACTCACTGATCGAGAGTCCTAGTTTTTTGGCGATAAATATTTTGTCCTCGACCAGTAATTTAGGGTCATACAGCGGCACCTTCAGAGCCTCTAAGGCATCGCCGCGACTCATCTGACCTGATACAACGAGGCTGGAAAAGTGAGCTTTACGCTTGTCATAACCAAATTTGTAAGGCAGGTAATAAGCTTGGAAAAAGCGCGTCCAACGTGATTCGTAGTGCTTTCCGCCGTAATAGCGCCAGCCGTAATCTTTCTCAAGTATGCGAATCGCCTCTTCTTTGTTGTACGGGAGCAAGTTCAGTGGTCGCAAGACCTCCATCTTCAAAATGAAGGGGTACTTCACGTACAAGTCAAAAAAACTGACTATGGGGAAGTCTCCACGGGAGCGCGATCCGAATCGGGCATGAATAGACTTCACATGCGTTGCATCCATGGCATCGTAGCCCCATGCGCCCGGCAGGATGCTTTCTGTCGCGAAGTTGCTGCCATTGATTACGTACTTGATGCCCGATTTTTCGGCATAGCCATAGAGCGCAGCAAAAAAAGCATGGTCTTGTGGGACATCTTGATTGGCTAGATTGGAACGCAGGAATGCGACCTGCATGTCTCGCATTTCTTCCCAATCCACAACATGTGTCACCAGATCAAAGCCGAGGCGTCGGCAGATTTGTTCAATGTTCATCACCGCCAGCTCTGAATTCCAGCCAGCATCAACATGCACCACCAAAGGTCGCAACCCCCATTCGGCCACCTTCACAGCAAGATAGGAGCTATCGACCCCGCCGGACAGACCGATGATGCAGTCGTAGCGCTTACCCTTCCCGTAAGTCTTCACCGTTTGAATCATCGCATCTAACTTTGCCTGATCCCCTTCCAAAGACGGCCACATCGGTTTGATGTTTTGTTCGAAGTTACGGCAATGGTTACAAACGCCGTGCTCGTCAAAATCGATTTCAGGATCAGTTGTATCCATTACGCAGCAAGTGCAAATCTGATACCGCCGCTCCTTTGGAACATAGGCCGCATGCTGTATCGGACTGCCATCGACTGGAGCACGAACTGCATCAGCTGGGTGGGTGTAATTGATTTTTTCCATATGCTTAAGGCAGGCGCAATGCCAGCTCGGCACGCGCAGGGTAATTGATAAGAACAGCCCGATGGGGGCCCACAAAAACAAACAAACTTCCAGCAGCCACCGCCGACGCCCCCCCCTCATGCACGGCGGCCACAAAATCGTCTATGTTTGAAGCTCCACCACAGGCTACTACAGGCACGCTCACAGACGAAGAGACCTCACGAATCAGCTTAAGGTCATAACCCGACTGAGTGCCATCCCGTTCCACGGCGTTGACGATGATCTCGCCCACCCCCAGGCGCTCAAGATCTTGCACGTGATCCCTCAAACTCACAGGCTGCTTGGATTTTCCAGCATGAGAGATGAGCTCATAGCGTTTTAGCAAGGTTCTACGCACGTCTACGCAGCCTACGATACTCTGAGAGCCATAAATAGCAACTGCATCTTTTATCAGTTGAGGATCCGTATAAGCAGCTGTATCAATGATGACCTTCTCAAAGCCCAAGGCGAAAACTCGCTGAACTTGGTCCAAGGATGTAATTCCCCCCCCGTAAGCCATGGGCATGAATGCTTCGCTTGCGATATCGGCCAACAGTTCAAAATCAGGGCCACGGCCTTCAGACGTGGCTGTGATGTCCAGAAAAACCAATTCATCTACTTCTTTTTCGTTGAAGATTCGCACTGAATTGATTGGGTCCCCAATATACTTAGGGTCTTTAAATTTAACTGTTTTCACCAACCCTTTGCCGCGTAAAAGCAGGACAGGAATAACACGCGTTTTGTTCATGCGTGTTGCATCTCAACAAAGGATTTCATCAGCGCCAAACCATGACGCAGAGACTTTTCTGGATGAAACTGAGTCCCCATGATATTTCCCTTCTGCACAGCGCATGTAAATTCAATTCCATGGGTTGTTGTGGCCAAAATATCTTCAGATTGATTACACGACATGTAAAAAGAGTGCACAAAATAAAAACGAGCATCCTTATCCATTTCATCAAATAAAGGGGCACGCTTAATGTGCGAAATTTGGTTCCATCCCATATGTGGCACTCGGATGCTGGACATAGCTGGCAACTTATGACAGACCATATCAATCCAACCCAGTCCAAGTGCGTCTCCCTCTTCGCTGCCCACTCCGAGTATCTGCGATCCCAAGCAGATGCCAAGCACCGGTCGACACAGTTCCAATGCATATCGATCGAGAGCATCGCGTAGTCCCGAGGCATTCAGCATTTTCATGCCATGATCAAAATGGCCAACACCGGGTAGCAGGAGCTTATCCGAGCTCATTACCTCTGCATTAGTCTTAACTATCTTTGGATTGCCTCCAGCTCTTCGCAACATATTGCAAACCGATGCCAAATTACCAACCCCATAATCCAAAACGCCAATCATGCTAGTCCTTGAGAATTTTGCAATCTTAAATTGACACTATTCGCAAATTCAGGAACTTGATCAAGCAACGACAAAAAGGGGCTTGAGTAAAATCTCTGGAGCAAACCCGTATCAGCACGCGAATACTCAGCCTCAAAATTATTGCGATTCTCGATCTTCAATGACGGTACATACCGAATAAAGGTGTCCGCAATATCTGAAATGCGCGTCGCTACTCCTGTCCCTATATTCAAATATCTTGGGAGCTCAGCGATAGCGGCCAGCTTCACAAGAACATTGGCCACATCGTCAACATGAACAAAATCCCTATACGCCCTTCCCTGATTATTCATAACAAATGGCTTGCCGGAAAGTGCCGCTTTCCTGATATGGTGAAGCACCGAAAACCGATCATCACCACCAAAGATATTAAAAACACGGAAACACACAAAGTCAAGACCTCGATCATCGCAGAATGCTTTTAAAAGCATCTCTCCAAACATTTTCGCGACACCATTAATACTTACAGGAGCAGTTGATGTTGATTCAACGGTTGATATTGAATTACCATAAACAGCCGCGCTACTTATGAAGAAAATTTTCGGCTTACAGTGCGGAGCCAACCAATCGAGCACATCAGCTAACGCGCGCAAATTTGAATCGACATAATTAAGCGGCTCTTTAGCTGGATTAAGTGTAATAGCACCAGCCGCAAATATAATCAAATCAAAGTCCCCGGTCAAGTTCTTTCGCAATTCAGACCAGTTTTGACGAGTCACACAAGTTATATCAAAGGATTCCGTACGCCGTATAGCAGCTCCAAGATTCCCATTTGCACCGATTAAAAGGCAAGACAACTTCTTCATATGTGCATCATTATAAATCTACCAAATCAACTTTTTCGCTACCAACGGATAGGCAAGTCTCTCTAAATTCTAAATAATTTATATCGGCGTTATAGTTTTTCTCCCACATGGCGCGAGCACCTGACCTAAATGATGAGCTAGAATTTTTAGTCAAGCAAATCTTGGTAATTGCCGATGAAATATCTTCAGGAGTTGGATCTTCTGGAATTAATACACCTAAAGAATCATTCACAATCTCTTGATTACCACCGACACTCGTAGCTATTACAGGGATTGAACAACTGATGGCCTCCATAATTGAAACAGGTGTTCCTTCAGACTTGCTGACATTTATAAACACATCAACCGGCTGACCAAAATACCATTGGTAGATACGATTTGAACTCACATGACCTTTTAGGTTACATTTGACCTGTTTAGGCAAAATGGATTGAGTTAACGATAAAATCTCGGGCATTAATGGACCATCCCCGAAATGTGTCCATTCAATATTCAAATCCGGCAGCCTACTTGCTAGCTCCGAGATGCCACGAACAATCAAATCTATACGCTTAACTTCTACGAGAAACGCACAAGAGACTATCCGAACAACCCCATCACCAGAAGCTACAGCGTTTACTTTAGGAGTATCCGTACCTAGACGAGCCATATTAATTTTTTTTGCATAGATTGGATACTTTCTCTTTAAATATGTCACCCCAGCTAATGAGTCTGGCATCACCAGATCCAGTAGACCAATAGTTTCCTCCTGAAATGCTATAAAAGCGGGCGAGTGCCGTTCAGCATATAAGTCACCACCGTGTGCACGCGCAACAACTTTAAGTTGACTATCCTTTGCTCGATAGATTCCAGCGGCCAGCACAGCCATATCTAACCAAAATGAATAAATAACAGTAGGCGTATTACCACCGCCACTTGGATTCAAGCAATAAAACCAATTAACCATCCATGCTATACGGCCACGATTAATTGCCATTCGCAACAAAAACGATGGGAACTTGATCAACCAAGGATTTTTGAAAAGTTCATAATAAAACCCTAAAGAGGCCAGCCCTCTTAGTAGAAGCGGTATCCGCCGAAGGCGTCGCAGCCCATCTGCAAGTTCAGTATTAACCTCAACTCCTTCTGGGACTATAACGCGCTCACCTCGAGCGTCTTGTGGTATCAGTACTATCTTGGAGAAGCAACTAACGTATCGTTGAATTTCAGGCAAAAGAAATGAATCTTCTGCCGCCATCGAATAAGGGTAGCTAGCAGTTAATATTATTAATGATGATTTTTTAGCCATTTTCATTGACGCATTTATTTAAAAAATCGTAGAGAACACCTGATAACAGAATGAACTAATCCGATAAATAATGGCACTTGCTCCTTTAGATATTTATAAAAAATTAGCGCAGGCATAACGATCCTAAAGTGAACCGGAACTGCCTGATAGGCCAATACATAATAAACAAATGGGAACCGACTAAACACTGTTTGCAATCGATTTCTGGCACTTTGCTGTTGAACAGACAGGCTCGCGTCATGAATTCTATAGTTCAAACACCCCGCCGAAATACTACGCAATGAGCCAAATGAGAGCAAATGAAGCAAATATACTTGATCACTTCCAACAGGACAGTCAAAATAATTTTTATTGGATTTAAACAGAAAGCTCTGTAAAAATATAGAATATGTAAAAAGACACTTCCCCGTCTTATCAGAATCCAAAAAAAATTGAAAGTACTCACCCTTACGGTAGGTTGGTGGTTGAATTGTAAGACCGCCCCCCTCTCTATAACAACCAAACAATCCGACATCAGTCTCGTTAAATTCATTGATTAAAGACTCAACCCAATCTTGAGACCACGTATCATCACCAGCAGCCCACATAAAATATTTACAAACGTCAGCAGCCTGCAAAACATATCTATAATTTGCAGCTGCGCCAATATTTTTATCTTGTCGAATGTATCGTATTCTTTGATCGAGCTGCACATATTCTTTACAAATTGCCCCCGTTGAATCTGTTGATGCATTATCAGAAATAATCAACTGGAAATTCGAAAAAGTTTGAGAAAGCAAGCTATCAATTGCCTCCCGAATGTATGCCTCGCTGTTATAAACAGGCATACCTATTATCAACAATGGGGGCATTAAAATTGTTTTTAATTAAGGAACCGTGCTATTCAAAATAGGATTTAAGAAACTCTCTTTAAATATCCATCTGGCGCAACAGAAATCAACAGTTTGTGATCGATACTCTTGTCAATCTCAAACTCGGAATGGGTCTTCAAATATTCCCATACCGCTGTTTTGGGATTATCACCTGGGCCCCATGGACGGTCCGGAAACATGGTCTTCGGCATGTCCTCAATAGCCGTATCCATCACCACGCAATAACTGCCGATGCTGGTTAGTGGCGCATAGGCTTCCAACTCAGCCAGCACGTGGTCATGAGTGTGGTTGCTGTCAAGACATATAAATACGCACTGATAATTCCTGGCTACAGCCTTCACCTGCTCAATCACCTTTGGCGCAATACTGGAGCCTTGAATCATCTGGATCCGAGAGGACATGGGATGCGCCTCAATTGCCTCACGGTTGTGCTGGCGAATATCAATATCCAATCCCAGCACTTTTCGCTTGGATTTCTTGGGGTCCAAAACAGCCCCAGACTCGATAGCCTCGCACATATCAAGTAAAGCCAACATGGAAGCACTCATAACGAGCGAACCACCGTGAGCAATGCCCGTCTCAATAATCAGGTCAGGTTTGATTTTCCAAATCAACTCTTGCAAAATAACTGTATCAGGCGGGACTTGGATGATAGGCCTACCTAACCACTCAAAATTGTGAGAATAACGAAGTGGTGATATCTGGCGAATCCAAATTCTAGACAAAGCCTGAAGATCGAGATCCCCCCCCAAGTCTAGAATGCTTTTTGATACTTCATTTTTAAATTTATCGATTTCGTTCATTTACAAACTCTTTCCAAGATATACTATCAGATTTTATAACACTTCGGCCAGCCCTGCCCAAATTTGCCACTAAATCAAGCGATGAAACATACGGGGTGAATAGCCCATTTAGTTGATTATACGGAGTGCATTTATAATTCATATATCTAACATCAATATTAGCCGCTTGAAACTGTGCATGATCCAAATAGTTAGCTGCACCGTGACCTGTAATATACACCGTACCATTAAGTCTTTTAACTACCTCTAAAACCCGACTCGAATTAGAGCCATCGACATTTAACGTTCTTATGTCTATGAAATTTTGATTACTTATCAAATCAAAGTAACGACACAAAGCAAGCATTGATGCACGGGATAATTGCCCTATATTATCATACGACTTAGCATAGACATCTTCCACCAGCTGAATTACATCGCCACGAAATGGGGCATTAAGAAAACAACGATTCAATAGCTGCAAATGCTGTTTACGCCAATCAATTTTTTCATTTGGACACAATTCATCAATGGACTTCCCAAAATTCGCTTTGAACAGAGGAACTGTCATCCATTTAATACCCTCTGGCATCTTCAGTTGAACTCTATTTACATAACCACCTTTAGAATATTGAACATCATCATAATGTACAACAATATTAGCAAGGTTTATTTGCTCCAACATTCCAACCCATGGGAACAACATTGATTGACTAATTAAAACCTTCGTCATTTTATATAGTATTTTTTAATTTCATCAATGCAAACCTTTAACTCATCATCCGAATTGAACCATAAATTAACTACGCGATTTGAAATATAAATAGAATTTGCACTATAATCTATACCTCTCCCAAAGATACTTGCTAAATCAAAATAGTGATTTGAACAATTTACCCCCTTACTCCTTAAAAGGCATGAAGATCGGAAGAGCACACGTCTGAACTC
>ERZ650301.73-NODE-73-length-22063-cov-6.010269_pt1 | contig 22063 bp, 19 predicted proteins | sample MGYA00376237_ERZ650301 | MGnify/ENA primary metagenome ERZ650301 (study PRJEB26733, sample SAMN07839255) | wastewater metagenome | biome: small river; feature: stream; material: water | place: USA: North Carolina | collected 2016-04-05 ...
TGAACTACAAAAAATTAAACAGTAAAAAAAAAACTAAAACCCCGTAAAATTTATTTAAAGAATAAAGCAATTTTTAAATAACCAAAAAACTTGTGTCAAATAAAAAATATTGCTTTCAATTTAATTTATAACTCACTAATAATAAATCAATTATACTTCAAATATATTCGCACGATAAATTGTTAGTGGCAAGGCTATGACAAACACTGTAAACAGACATACAGACAACAAAATAATCAAATTATGAATAATACAATAACAGTTTTACCAATCGAAGAAATGAGAATAGTTAAGAGAATTGACCTCTTGACTCAAAACAAAAACAATATTGAAATCCGAATTGGCTTTATTGTTTATGAAAGAGAATTTAGTTCCGACTACAAGTTTGTCGAAAAGAAAAAAGATGAGAAAGACTTTTTGTATTTATCAACATACCCAAAACAAGAAGATTACCCGAGCGATGAAATTGACGAATTAATTTTATCAAGCATTAAAAATACATTTTCAAATGCTCGAATACATAGTGAACTTTTGTTTTCATCTTTTGACACCGATAATTTAAAGCGACTTATAGAAAGACCAAATGAAAAAGCCAATTTCATTGTAAGACCTGAGTTTTATGGATAAGATTTGGCATTTCTTGTAGGCAAGTCTTTTAATGCTTTTTTCAAAAATATAAATATTTATGTTGACGGTTCTTCAGAATTGATAAAACATTTAACCTTTAACGGCTATTGCAAATTTGAAAACCACGAAGAAGTATATTCAAGACTTGACAAAATAAAATTCTTATAATCTGAACAATGGGATTTTTAGATTGGCTATTTGGAATAGAAGAAACAAAAAAGGAAACTCGAAAAAGGGTGTTTATTAGTTTTGCGATAGAAGATGTTGAATATCGTAACTATTTGGTTGACCAAGCAAGAAAAAAACACTCACCGTTTGATTTTATTGATATGTCAGTCAAAAAGGAATGGAACCAAAATGAATGGAAGGACAGATGCAGAACAAAAATTAAGATATGTGATGGTGTAATTGCTTTGTTGAGAAAAAACTCTCATAAGGCAGGCGGAGCAAGATGGGAAATGAAATGTGCAAGAGAAGAAGGAGTTAAAATAATAGGTATGCATATAAAGAAAAATGACAGGGGAGCAATTCCGCCAGAGTTACTAGGTAAAAGAGTAATTCTATGGAGTTGGGACAATTTAGAAAAATTCATTAATCAATTATAAAATATGGCAAATCCAAGAGCATTTATCAGTTTTGACTTTGACAACAATAGTGGCGAAAAACTATATTTTGCAGGTCAAGCAAAAAATTCAAGAACACCTTTCAACATTGAAGACTGGTCTTCAAAAACGGCATTACCACAAAAAGAGTGGGAAGCACTAATTGAAGAGAAAATAAACAAGTGTAATTTTCTAATCGTCCTTGTTGGTAAAAAAACTTCTACCGCTACAGGTGTAGTAAAGGAAATTGCATTCGCAAAAAGTCAAAATGTTCCGGTTTTTGGCGTTTATGTTGGCGGGGCTGACGAAACAACAACTTTGCCTACTGGTTTGCAGAGAAATAGAACAATTGCTTGGGAGTGGGTAGCTATTGCCAATGCTATTGACCAAGTTATGAAAGAAGGTAAAAACAAATAATTATGAGAAAAGCATTAGTAGTTGGAATTGATTATTACGAAAACATAAAACCGTTGCACGGTTGTGTTAATGATGCCTATGCTATAAAAGCCGTTCTTGACAGACATAGTGACGGAACAAAAAATTTCGATGCTATCATTGAAATTGCTACTGGACCAAAGGCAACAATAGAAAGAAAGGAATTGAAAAATAAAGTCGAAGAACTTTTTAAGGATAAAAGCGACATTGCTTTATTTTATTTTTCTGGACACGGCTATGTTGAAAGCACGGGTGGATATTTAATTACCTCTGAATGTAAAGATGGGGATGACGGTCTTTCAATGAACGACTTATTAGAAATTGCTAATAGCTCTCCTGCACGAAACAAAATAATCATTCTTGACTGCTGTCATTCGGGTATGGTTGGTAAGACTTCTCTAAAAGAAGATAAATCTATTCTATCAGAAGGACTAACTATTTTGACCGCTTCCAGCGAAATGCAATACGCAATTGAAGAAAATGGCTCAGGAGTTTTCACTACTTTATTTATTGACGCAATGAATGGAAGTGCATCTAATTTAGTAGGCGACATAACACCTGGTAGTATTTACGCACACATTGACCAATCATTAGGTTCTTGGGAGCAACGACCAATCTTCAAGACAAATGTTACGACATTTACAACATTAAGAAAAGTTCAACCGCCTATTTCACTATTAGACCTCAAACGCTTGACTGAACTATTTCCAATCAAAGGACAAGACTTTAAACTCGACCCAAGTTTTGAACCCGAAAGCGACAATCCAAATGACGAAAATGTTGCAAAATTCAAGCTCTTACAAAAGTATAATCGAATAAATTTAGTTGTTCCTGTTGACGCTGAACATATGTATTTTGCTGCAATGGAAAACAAGTCTTGTAAGCTGACAATACTCGGAGAACACTATTGGAACTTAATATCGAAGGACAGAATATGAGAAGCCCAGCCACTAACACGGGTTTTGCGTCAGGCGGGGTGACGTGCAAGCTTGGAGCTTTGTACTTCTATTCAAGTTTAGTGCTGGTTGACAGTTTTGTTCTCCGAAACCCGCCCGAACGCAAAGCCTCAAGCCGATGTACGCATGTTTTTAATTTTAGATTGACGCAATGCGTACATTTGGGTGTTATACACAATATTTCCAGAACTTATGGCAGATTTAGTTAAAAGACAACATTTTGTTCCAAGAACATATCTCAAACATTTCTCCGAACAAAGTGGGGACAAATATTTTATAAATGCATTACCAACCGAAGCTACTGAAGCAGACAAAATTTTTAATTCTAATATTACAAATGTAGCATTCGAAAGACATCTTTATACTTTACCTGGAGAAACTGTTGAACAACAAATGGGTGTGGAAAAATTATATTCAGAAGAATTGGAAGTATATTATGATTCAATCTATGAAATTCTAACAGACCCAAACAAAACAGAAATCACATCTGAGGAAAGAGAATTAATTATCTCAACTGTTGTGACAATGTACTATCGAACAACGAAATGGGTAAATGCAAGTCGCGATTTAATGGGAAGAGTTTTTGAAAGTGCTTTTGAATTATGTGAACAAAAAGGAGTTGATTATTTCAACTTTGAAGGCGAAAAAATCTCAATAGCTGGAAAAACTTTGCAAGAATTTACAAGAGAATTCAACAAAGAACGTCAGCCAGGAATGATTCTCATTCAATTAGAAACAGCATTTAAATTAATTGCATTAAGAGTTCTTAATGACTCGATTTGTGTTAATAAAATTGAAGGTGAAAATTTAGAGTTCGTGACAAGTGATAATCCAGTTGTTGCAAATAATAACACTCCTGAAAGATTTGCCCCTTTTGATCCAACCAATGTCTTAGAATTACCTATTGATTCTAAACACAAATTAATGCTAATACCAGAATGTCCAAAAGAATTAAGGAATAGGATTTTCCGTAGAACTTCAACAGTACCTTTTTCCGAAATAGAAAAACTAACAACTAACTATTCTCAAATGCAAAATTCTGAGAAATTTATGTTTGGTTCAAAAAAGGCTTTGGAATCTTATTTGGCAACTAAACAAGAATCTGAAAGACCAATTAAAAACGGAGAAAGCACTGCAGATATATTTAAAAAATTAAAGGAATTAGGTTTATAAAATACTGTGCATAACAGCCGTTAAACGAGATTTGGGTATTTGACTAAATTTAAAGATAGTTTTGTACTTGGAAGATTTGTGCATAATTGAAAAAAATACGCATCTTTAATCCCAAACCTCGTGTAGCGCCAGAACGTTAGAATTCATTTTATAAATAATGTTAGGTTTAAAAATTGAAAAAACTACAACCAAAAATAAATCCTTAACACTGCATTGAGAATAATCAAACTTTTGGAGAAACAAATTGACCTTCTATTGAGGCGTTTCAATTGAGTACGGAGGCTCAAATTCTTTCTTTCAATTCTATTGGTTCCAAAGCGAGTGACTTTATGAATAGTGTTGTGAATTAAAAATTTGTAGTGAATCAACCCATCAGTATAAATTCGTTTGGGATTGGAAAGTACTACGGTTTTAATAACTTGATTGAGTGTTTTCTTGGTTCTTGAACCAACAGCAAAACTGATTACATTTTTATTGACTCTATCTAAAGCATATACAATCCAAATTACCTTGCCTTTATGCCTTAAAAAAGTCCTCATTTCGTCTACTTCATAGATTTGACCAGAATAAATGGGAGGCGATTGAACTCCTTTGGCAATAAACAATATCCGTTTTAGTAAAGTGGTGGTAGAAATACATAAAACTCGAGCCATACTTCTAATTCCCATACCCTCTTTAATAAGCATTACAATATGGGCATTGATTTCTTTACCATAGCCATTATTTGTATAAAAATCGATGCACCGTTTCGTACACGTTTTGCAATAAAATTGTTGTTTTCGATTAGCAGTAAACCCATTTTTAATAAGTGTAGGAGCATTACAATGAGGACAAATTTTAGTATCACTAATTTTGATACACGAGGACTGATAAAAAGCCATTTTAAAAGATTTAAGCGATAATAAATATACAAAAGGAGAGACATACAGCCTCTCCTTTTGTAAAATAAATTAACTTAAACATTGATTATCAATATAGTAACTTACGTATTTATAGCTATCACTAATTTTGATACACTACCGGATTTGTGTAGTTTTCTATGCTATTTTTAATTGAAAACCTTTTTTAAAATTAAAACAGTAGAAAATTTCACCTATTAATGCTTAAACTCAAAACTGTTTTACGGAAATTCAAACGAGTTAATTGAAAATATAGATATAATATTAAATTACTAATTATATAATCTTTATTAAATAATTAATTACGATCAGTTTAAAATACAAATTAAAGCCAAATTAATTCAGAAGTCTTAAATAATTAAACCGTAAAACTTAGCTTGAAAAACCGTAAAATTTATATTATAGATAAAACGATTTTTGTAAGTATTCATAAAATATTGCGTCATTTTAATACTTTTTACAGGACTTAATATTATAATTTTCTAATAATTAGCTAATTGTGTTTTAAACTCAATACTATAATTTATTGAGATACTCATGTTTTTAAATTATAATTTGACGCAATGCATATATTAGGGTGTTAGACGTCATTTTACAAAACCCACAACAGACAATAAATGATAGACATATTAAAACTTTTAAAAAAGGAAGCGGTAAACAGCAAGTTGCTTGAATATGGACTATTCTCTGAGAAACTGACCCCAATTTTTCAAAGTAAATTGTATGGAATATGGATGAAAAAGACAGGTTTAAAAATGTATAAAGACCGTTCTTTTTCTTGTGTTTCATATCGACTGACTAGAAATAATAACGCACCGCGAATAATTGAAATTCCACATCCAATTGCTTACTTCAGACTTTGTGAGGAAATCAGAATCAACTGGAAAGAGATTATAAAGAAAATTGGAGAAATTGACGACTATCCAGAGACAAGTATGGTTATTCCCAAGCCAAACAACCTAAACCATAGACTTGTTTCAATGAAGTCTTACGACAAAAGAGATGATGAGAAATTTTTAATACTCGACAAGTCTTTTAGCAAAAAATATCTTGTTCACATTGACATTGCAAACTGTTACCCGAGTATTTACTCTCATTCCGTTGCATGGGCTTTAGTAGGACACCAAGAAGCTAAAGACAATATGGACGACCGAACCAAGTGGTATAATAAACTTGACTTCGCAATACGTTCTATGCAAAGAAATGAAACTGTTGGCATTCCAATTGGACCTGACACTTCAAGTTTGATTTCTGAATTAGTTTTATCACGAGTAGACAAATCTTTAGATAACTATGAATATTTAAGATTTATAGATGATTACAGATGTTATTGCAAATCCCAAGAAGAAGCGGACGAGTTTATCAGAAAGGCAAGTAGAGAATTAGAAAAATATCATTTACGCCTCAATCCGAAAAAAACTAAAATAGTCGCACTTCCAATACCAATTGACGAAGACTGGGTTAGAGCATTAAGGCAATATTCATCAAAATTCCTAAGAAAGAATAAATACAAAGAGAATGATATAAATACCTTGAGTGAATTTATTGACCTTGCAATTAAACTCTCAAAAGACAATCCTGGAGACTCTCCAATTCGTTATGCCGTTAAAATACTTTCAAACAAACTGTATGCAGACGAAAGGACATTTGGTTTTGTAATAATGTATTTATCTCGTTTGTGTTTTATCTATCCATATTTCATTGATGTGTTCGATGAACTTTTGGAAAGGAACGAGAAAAATATCACAATGGAGATTTTGGCACTCCTTGAAACTGAAATCAACAGTCTAACGAAAGAACATATAAAATATTCACGTTCTGACGTTTCGCTTTGGGGACTAAAGTTGGCATTGAAATACAAATTTTCTTTAGAAGATTTTGAAAACTATTCTGACCAATTAATTACTGACCGAGATTGTTTACCAACTCTTCTTTGCTATTTCTACGCTAAGGACAGAAAACTAAAAAGTATCAAGAAATTTTTCACACTTGTTGAAACACTTATTACAGAAAAGACAGAAGACGAATGGTGGCTATATATTTATGAACTTTACAAAGAGAAACCGAGAAAACCAGAGTTAAAGAAAATTCAATACAAAGACTATTACGAAGAAATGAGAAAAGCAGCCATAACATTTATAGTATGACAAAAAAACGAACGCCTAACACGGGTTTGGCAAAAGTGGCGGCTCATTGCTCCGCAGACACATTTATGTTTAATCAAACTTTAGTTCATTTGTGCTACCAAATCCGCCACTTCGCCAAGCCGCAAAACGTCAGCAGCTATTTTGAAAATCTCGAAATAAAACAAACACTTTTATTATGTCAGAAAAAATTCAAAACAATTTTTATCTTTTAAAAGAAAATATCAGGATTAGAAATAAAAAGACACGAAAAATTGAAGAAAAGCAAATCGATTTTGAGTTCTTAAATAAATTACTTAAGGGTAAAAATTATAAAGAACAAGAAGTATTACCTAATCTAAGTAAAGATTATGAAGTAAAAGTCTATTTTAAAAGAAATAAATCACCTATAAAATGGAAAGGCTTCATTAAAACTATTGTAGCCGAAGAACAAGCTATACTTAAATATGATGATAATTATGTAGAAAGTTATGCAATACTGATAAGGAATATTAAAACAGGTAAATTTTATTCTTCAACTGGAGGATATTCGCATACAATCATTCAAGAAATTGCAACAAGTGATTTTGGAATTAATATTTTAGCGAGAATTGTAAAACCGGAAGATAAAGCACTCAAGTCTTCGAAAGAAAAAAATCTTACTGGTGGAGTACAAGCAACAATAAAGTTTTTCAGAAATGACTATAACTTATACGAAAATGAAAATTTTGGAAATATATATAATGAATTAAATGCCGCAATAAGTAAGAAACAACTAGTTGAAATCTTTGGATTTACAATTAAGGATTTAAGAAACGACAGTCTCTGTATTGCAAAAAACTCATTTTCTTTAAAAAAATCTATCTCATTCCCAGAGTTACTTTCAATTATTTCAAAATGCGAAAAAATGTTAGATAATCAAAAACCATTGGCAGAGATTAATAACGTTGAAAAAGTTGGTAAGTCAAGTTCAATACTTTTGGAAATGTTGGAAGAAGAAGTCGAAAAGAAAATATTTGCAAACTACCAAAATCCATATTCCTTTTTTAGTGTTGAAGTTAGTCATAAAGATTTCGAAAAATATTTTTCATCTTCATATTCAAAATTAGATATAACAATTCAACGCAAAAAAATAACAATAGAATTTGATGAAACAATTCGTGATATTCAAACAATTTTAGATGCATTGCGTGAATATAAAAATGATTTAAATTTTGATGATTTTCAAAAAGGTATTGATAGCGCATATTTTGAAACATTTGATAGTGACGGAACTTTGCTAACTCGAGATTCACTATTTGCACATTTTTGCAGTGAAGTTAGTGTAGACGCAAAAAGCTATTTTCTTATTGAAAAAGATTGGTTTGAAATTCGGCAGTCTTTCATTGACAAAATTAACGAACAATGCGGAAGCTTTATTGAACTAAATGAATATTCTGGACCAGTGATGCAAAAATGGACTGGAGCTGACGAAAATGAATATAACGCATCCTATTTGAACAAACCTAACACATTTGTTTTTGATAAGTTTACCCCACAAAATATAGAAGCTTGTGACATAATGAAAGTTGATAATGATAAAGTATACTATTACCATGTAAAAAAAGGATTCAATAATTCGATGAGAGACCTATGTAATCAAGTATTAATAGCAGCGCGAAAAATTAGCGAAGACGCTAAAATGAAATATATTTTTCATCAAATGCTTTATGAAAAAGTTGCACTTAATAATGGAGATTCAGATTATTTTAAAGAAGCAAAGAAAGCTTTAATAAAAACTGCAAAAGGTGACTTTATAAATCTTATGAAAGGAAAGAAAATTATTTTTGTTTTAACCGTATTGGACATATCAAAAAATAGAACTTTGAAAAAAGATTTAAAAAAATATAAATCTAATATTGCAAAGTTTTGTTTAAATGAGTTGGCAAAAAATATGCGTGGTTTAGGCGTAGAATTTCAAATACTACAATTAGAAAAGTAAAACAACTGCTAACAGCCGTTTTGCGAAATAGCTAGCTTTTATTTTTTAGCATTAACGAAAACGTTTATCTTTAACAGAAAATAATCTCTTCACTTACTTCACTACTGCATCAAGCCGCGAACCATTGCTATAAGATCTATAAAAAATTGTAAAAAACATGTCAGAAATATTAATTACCAACTCTGTAACAATTTTAATTGCGCTAATTGCAGGAATGGTAGCATTACATCAAGTCAAACTAAATGTAATTTCAGCTGCAAGAGTTAAATGGGTTGAGGATTTAAGAGAAACATTAAGTTTATACATAAGTGAAATAGAAATTGCTACTAATGCAAGACTTGATTTAATCGACGAACGCAAAGGAAAATCAGGAAAGGAATTAGAGGATGTGCTAGACAAATTTTATAATCCTTATCTTAATGCTTCAAAAGAAGTTCAAAAATTACAAAGCAAAATATTACTTTATCTTGATTCTGAAAATACGCAACACAAAAAAATTGAGGAACTTTTGCATTTGAATTCAATACTAGTACATAAAACACCCGGAGACAATCGTCATGAGATTAGAAAGAATATAAGCGAAATAGTAAAAATATCAAAGAGTATATTCAAAGTTGAGTGGAAAAAATCTAAAGGTTTATTCAAAACATAAAAACATAGTGCTAACAGCGGTTTCGCGCAATAGATAGCTTTTATTTTTAAGCATTAACGAAAACGTTTATTTTTAAAAGAAAATAACTCGTTCGCTGGCTCCTCTCCAGCATCAAGCCGTGAATCGTTAGAATTCATTTTATAAATAATATTTAGGTTTAAATAATTACCATCACAACCAAAAATAAATTCTTAGCACGGCACTGAGTACATGCAAACTTTTAGAAAAACAAATTGACTTCTATTGAGGCGTTTCAATTGAGTACTGAGGCTCAGATTTTTTCTTTCAATTCTATTAGTCCCAAAGCGAGTGACTTTATGAATCGTTTTGTGAATTAAAAGTTTGTAGAGTAGTAATCCATCGGTATAAATCGATTTAGGGTTGGAAAGTACAACCGTTTTAATCACTTGATTGAGGGTTTTCTTGCTTCTTGAACCCACAGCAAAACTAATTACATTTTTATTGACTCTATCTAAAGAGCATACACAATCCAGATTACTTTGCCTTAATGCCTTAAAAAAGTTCTCATTTCATCTACTTCATAGGTTTGACCCGAACAAATGGGTGTCGATTGCACCCCTTTAGCAATAAACAATATACGCTTTAATAAAGTTGTGGTAGAAATAACTAAGAACCGAGCCATACTCCTAATTCCCATTCCTTCTTTAATAAGTACTATGATATTAGCATTGATTTCTTTACGACATCCCTTACTTGTATAAAAATCAATACACCGTTTCGTGCACGTTTTACAATAAAACTGTTGTTTATGGTTAGCAGTAAACCCATTTTTAATGAGTGTAGATTACAATGAGAACAAACTTTAGTATCACAAATTTGTATACATTGCCCTAAAATTCCGCGTATAAATATTTTTAAAAATGTCGTATATTTTACGGTTTCCCGTAAAATGATTATAATTTTTCTAATCAATTTTGTAAAAGAGTATGTGATTTTCTTTGAAATAAAGAATTTTTTCGAAAACAACAAACTCTTGACATGTTGAGAACTAGTAGAAAACCATATATGATAAATGTCATTAAGAATAATAGATTAAAGACAAGAACAGTAAAATTAATGACTCTTTGGATAATTATATTTTCATCAAATATTTACTCACAGAAATCAATTACAATAGATGAAGTCAACAAAATAGTATTATCAAAATCAAATCAAATTAAACTAATCGAAAATGAATTTACAAAATCAAACATAGAACGAAATTTATATAAAATCTCATTATTACCTCAAATTTCAACATCTGTCTCAGCCCCTTATCAAAGGTCAATTTCTGAAGTTTTGCAGTCGGACGGAAGTTTGAGATATATTGAAAGAAATTACCTAAATCCATCTTTAAATCTTAACGTTTCACAAGTTTTACCGTTTACAGGTGGTTCAATAAATTTATCAAGTTCGTTAAACAACGCAAGAGATTTTAATAATAAAACCTCTTCTTTTTCTAGTAATTGGGTTAATCTTTCTTACCAACAGACAGTGAATGGTTTTAATAGCTACAAGTGGAGGAACAGGATAAATTATCTAAGTATTAAAAAAGATTCAATTGATTATTTAAAGGAGAAAATTAAATTAAAATATGAAGTTTCAAAATCATATCTGGACACTCAATTAGTTCAACTTAAAATAAATCTGTTAGCTGCCAATATTCAAAAAACAGAAAAAATAATAATTGAACTTGAGGAAAAATTAAAATATGGAAGAACCTTAAAAATAGAAGTTGAACAATCAAAGATAGTCTTAGAGCAATTAAAAAGTCAACAAAAAATAACTGAGCTTGACTATTTATCAGGAATCAATTCATTGAAAATTATGATGAAAGATAATGGTAATTCTTCCTATTTACTTCTTCCTATTAAAAAGATAAATAATTATGAATTGGATAAATATCAATTAAAAGAAGCTGTTAGGAAGAATGGTTTTGATTTAGAAAAAACAATTAAATTATTAGAGGGTGATGCTTCCATTGATAAGGCTAAGAAAGAAGGAGCAATGTCTATAAATTTTCAGTTAGGTATGGGATTAAACTCTTCAGGAACTAATATTTATAATTTGTATGAAAAACCATCGCAAAGTCAGTTTATAACCATTGGAACTAAAATACCTATTTTAGATTGGGGAAAAGCAAAGAAAAATGAAATGATTGCCCGATTGGAAAAAGAAAACACAGAATTAAGTCTTGATGAAAATGAAGAAAAAATAGATGAGCAATTAAACGATTTAATTAATTACCAATTTTCATTAACAGAAAAAGTAGCGTCTTTAGAAAGACAAATAGTACTTATAAAATCAATTGATACTATGTTTGAAGAGCTGTTTAGACTGGGAAGAAAGACTACCGCTGAATATAAAACACAATTAGTCGAGTCTTTTAATGCTACAATTGAATATCAAAAAACAATTAATGATTTGTATTTATTGAAGTTAAAAACAAACGAGATTTATTTACTATTTTAATAACCTTAATTTTTTAAACTATGCTATTAACAAAACAAAAAAACAGAAAACAGATTGACAATCTAAAAATGGATTTAGAAATCATTAATCCTATTGAAAGTAAAAAAGTTCTAGGAGGAGATTGGTATAATGAGCTCAACAATGTTAATGTTTGGAACAACTACCATGATTATGGAGGCTGGTGGGATGATACCTTAGGAGGCAATTACAATGACCCTGGCTCATGGGGAGGAGGAGATTATACTGGTGGTGGCGGTGTACCATCAGCTGATGACCTTTTGGAAAATCCTAATGCAACAGAAATATCATGGTTGTGGAATAATGTTAATTTTTCCGAATTATCCAGAATGATTGATAATAAAAATTTTGCATTTGAGAAATCAGCACCTATACCAGGAGCTAATACTAATGGTCTTGGCGATGCGTTTAGACATGCTTTATGGTCTGCTGCAGACGCTGCAGACATTGGCTTAGCACGTGCAACCGCATTTCACACACTTCATGAAACCTCTAACCCAGATAATATGGGCGGATTAACTAATGCAATGGATTTATTCAACAATAATTGGGGATACAATTGGTTTTCTCAACATGGTGATCCTGTTAGTAACATGAACCAGTTTATAACTGATTTTAATACTGCCGTGGCAAATGGTCAAATTCAAACTCAACCATAATGAAAAGTAGCAACTTTAGACAAATAATTTTTTTATTATGCTCACTCTTTGTTTTATCTTCTTGTAAAGGTCAAAACAAACCGGATTGTCTACTATTAATAGAAGAAAAAATCTCTCCAAAAGTAAATGAGGAAAACAAAATAGGAGAAATTATTAACTTAAAAGACAGCGTAAATTGTTTTGAATGGGATTCATTAATTGTTATGCCTGTAATTGCTTTAACTGAATACTCAGAAAAAGAGCTAGGTTTGAAATTGCCTTTGCATCACAATTACCTATGGACTCATGAAAGTGAAATAATTCTATTGTTCGTAAAGGGTAATGAAGTTGAACATTATATACTTCAGTATAGTAGGGTAAAAAAAGAAACATTTGAAAGTGCTTCAACAATTAAGGCATATAACTTTTTGCCATTAGTTAAAAGTTATGGAAATGATGGTTATTATGTCAAAATACCTAGAGAAAAAGCTGTTTTTATCACGTACCCTATAATTTATCATGACAAGAATGGCAAGGAATTAACTAATCCTAAATATGGCCTTGAAGTAAGAGTTAAATAGAAATCACTACAATTATTTCATTTTAAAATATCTATAATTTATATTTATAAACTATGCTACTAACAAAACAAAAAAACAGAAAACAGATTGACAATCTAAAAATGGATTTAGAAATCATTAATCCTATTGAAAGTAAAAAAGTTCTAGGAGGAGATTGGTACCTCGATAGTGTTAATGTTATCAATAACTACCATAACTACGGAGGCTGGTGGGATAATGCTTTGCCAGATAATTATAACGACCCTGGTTCTTGGGATAATTATGGAAGTGGTGGTAGTCCAGATGGAAGCCCTGACCCTACTTTTCCAGACCATATTTGCATACAACCTCAAAATAGTAATACATGTGCACCAATTTCACTGAGCTACATAGCGAATTATTTTGGAGCAACGGGTTTGACAGCTAGTGATTTTGCTGAAATGGCGAATCAAAGTTACGTCGATATGAATTTTGGTGTTGGTGGATTAACTGATCCTGATATATTAAATATAATGAGCAATGTTTTTCAAAGTTATGCTGTTGACGGCTCATCCAGTTCAATAGAAGCTAGTTTAAGTCAAGGGCATCCTATTCTCGCTGCAATTGATTATCCTAATGGAGGAGGAGGGCATGAAGTAGTTATAACTGGTTTTGATGCTTATGCAGGTACAGTATCTTTTATGGACTCTCTATCTGGTAGTTTAGTAACTCAAAGTGTCTCTTCCATTAATTTTGGTTACTTAAGAGCAATTACTGGTGTTCAAAATAATGATTATGTTAATCAATATAAAAATGATACAAATGATCTTTCATTATGTCCAATCTGTCATCACTAAGACGACTATTAAATTTATTTTTACAGTTGCCTGCTTACAAGCAACTGTAATTTTATTTGGTCAAACAGAAGCTCAAAAACAAATGATGTTTAATTTGATCAATAGCAATAGCTCACCAACTTTTATTGATATATTTCCTAAATCAAAACCTATCGCCAACAAAGAAGAATTGTTCAGTAATGCAGCAATATATCCTGTATATAAAGTAGTTATTAATCAAAAAAATGAAAATGAATTAATACAAAATAAGGATTATTTTTTAGTTTCTTACGAAAATAAATTATATAAATTTATAGATGCTCCAAAAATGTTCACTTATTTAAAAGATGACCCATTTCTTGTTAATTTTTATAAATATTCATCTGAAAATAAAGATTTTAAAATAATTTATTTTACAGAAATATATTCTTTAGATTCAAAATATTTGAGACCGTTAATAACTGATACAAATATGAGTTTTGTAATTGATGATGATAAAAAATATACCTTTTCAGATTACATAGACAATAGATATGGATCGATAAATAAATTGAAAGAGCTGCAAGAACTTGATCAATTGAGAGATAAGTTAACGCTTTTAGATTATAATAATTCTATTAAAAATGATTATGAATATTATAATTACGTTTGTCCAAAAGACACAGCACTGGTATTGAAAACATTAACAAATCAAATAAAATTTGCGACTAAAGATTTTACAATAGGACAAGAATTAAGGTTGATTGATAAGGTATACCATAAAATTAAACCTTATGAAGCGTTAAAGAAAATGAACCAAAGAAATGATATTCTTTTACTTAAAACCAAAGAGGAAGAATACATAAAAGGAATGACGAATGTTACAGGTTTTTACGAATATAAGATTTATGGAGTGAGTATAACAAATGAATTGTTAGAGATTTTGACAACAGAGCAGTTCATAGATTACAAAAAGTACATTGATGTAAGAAAACCAATGATTGAAACTCGTTTGAATTTTTACAACAATAAGTACCGTTATAGATATGGATATGAAATTGTAGAAAAAGAAGGAGGTAAACCAGGAAATTATTTTGAATACTCCAATAAAATTTTAGAAGAATGTGGATGCCTTTATGATGAAACTGTAAAAGGCAGACGAAAAAGAATAAAAATGAATTAATGAATTATAGACTAATTAACCGCTTCTTAAATAAACACTTTCAAGAAATTGAAAGTGTTATTTTATTTGGCAGTTATATTGAAAATCCAGATAAAGCCAATGATATTGATTTACTTTTAATGAGTGAAAATTTTCTTTATTCATCAAAAGAATCATTTGATTACGAGAACAAAAAGATAAATGTCATTAAACTTAATCTTTCAGAGGTTTTCTCAATTTTAGCTAAGCATTATCAGCAAGGGGATTTTTACAAATTAGTTTTTACAAAGGGAATCATAATAACAGACCGATATAATGACGCTCAATTTGTTAAAGATTTTATTACTAATTCTTACCCTAAGGATGATACAACTGTTTTTGAATTTAGCTTAAATGAATGTCTTTTTAAACTAACGGAGTACACTGAGTTATTAAATAAGCCAACATACTCAATAGAATATTACTTAATTTCCTATAAAATAGTATCGCTTTTAATTGATTGGAAGTTATTTACAAATAAGATTTATCATTTAAAGTCCGAGAAAAATAAAAGTCGCTTTTTTAATTTAAAATTTCCAACTGAAAATTCAAAGATTACAAATTTAATTACCGTTTTAAATAATAATAATCAAGAAAAGTTTTTGAAAGAATTACACTTTGTAATAGAAGAGTTTAACATTCCTATCCAAGAAAAATATTCGAATGATTTAATATTTGATGACTATTCTCAATCAAATTTAATTCTCTATATAGAAAGGCTGTTTGATTACAACGAAATAAAACAAATAATAAGCAAAATAAAATCCCAAAGCAAAGACCTTCAATTTTATATTTATCAGGTAGATGAAGAAAATCAAGAAAAAACAGGGTGTTATATAGTGTTTGATAATTCTAATTTAGAAATTGAGAATGAAAAGATAAATTGGATTAATTATTTTCAAAATCTATTTAAAAATCAACAATACACTTTCCCATACAACAATATTTTTTGTTATCCAGAAATTAAGTTCTTAGGAAAGAAAAATCTGCAGTTAGCAAGCCAACTATTTACTGATTGCACAAATGAGTTACACAACAATCAGTCAACAAAAGAGAATTTAATATTAAATATTATTAATACATCTATTTCAAAATATAATATCAACGTTGATGATATCTATAACTATTATCTGGCAAAATTAACTGCAAAAACACACACTTCAAATTATTTAACCCAAAAACAAAAAATAACAGAAAATATATTTTCAAAGGCAAATACAGCTAATGAAAAAATTATGATAGGATGTTTAAAAAAAATGGACATTTCAAAATTTAATGTTGAGTTTCCAATTTTTAATGATTTACCTCTTTGGTTTCATTTACAGTTAATAGATATATTAATTAGTCCTCTCATAAAAAACGATTTTGAAAAGTTATTTTACATCAATTGCATTAAAAAAATACATGATTAAATTCCCGAATTACAGACAATTAGATGGTAAGGACTGTGGACCTACATGTGTACAAATCATCGCAAAATATTATGGAAAATTTCTTTCTTTACAAGAAATCAGAGAACTTTCTTCTATTTCAAAGGAAGGGTTGTCTTTATACGAATTAGGTTTAACCGCAGAAAGACTGGGTTTAAAATCTTTACCTGTTAAAGCAACTTTGTCGAATATTGAAAAGGATATCCCTTTACCTTGTATTGCACATTGGGGGAATAAGCATTATATTGTAATTTACAAAACAGATAAAAAACATGTGTATGTATCAGATCCTCTTTTAGGGTTAGTTAAGTACAACTACGAAGAATTTGCTAAAAGGTGGATTGGTAATAATAACGAAAACGCTGAAAAAGGGATATTGTTACTATTAGAACCAACTGATAAATTTAATGATATTAAACCCTCCGCAAATCCCTCAAAAGTATATGCTTTTAATTATTTTATAAGCCATTTAAAGCCTTACAAAAAGGAAACTTCTCAGTTACTTTTAACAATGTTTGTTCTCACATTAATACAAGCTGTTCTACCTTTTATAACTCAGTCAATAGTTGATGTAGGAATAACGGCTAAAGATTATAATTTTATTGTATTACTATTAATAGCAAATGTTGTTTTGATACTTAGTGTAAGTATTGGTAACTGGATAAGACAATCTATTAATATTCATATTTCTTCAAGAATTAAAATATCCATTTTATCTAATTACATCATAAAACTTTTAAAACTTCCTCTTAGTTACTTTGAAAATAAATTAGTAGGAGATATATTCCAAAGGGCTTTAGATTATGATCGAATGGAAAATTTTATAATGAATTCAGCGTTCAATATAATCCTCTCTTTCTTCAATTTACTAGTATTTGGGATAATACTTTTTATTTATCAACCTATCTTACTTGGTGTTTTTATTTTAGGTGCAGTATTGTATGTTTCTTGGACTCTTTTCTTTTGGAATATTAGAAAGAAATTAGATTTTGAATTTTTCACACTTAAAGCAAAAAACAACAGCCATTGGATTGAATTATTGACTCATATTGAAGAAATCAAAAACAACAATTATGAACAAGGAAAAAGATGGTCATGGGAAAGAGTACAGGTAAAATTATATCATATCAACCTGAGAATACTAAAAATAAATCAAATTGATTCTGTCGGGAGTAATCTAATTAGTACATTATCAGATATCGCCTTAACTTTTCTTACGGTATACTTTGTTATAGAAGGCGAAATTACATTAGGAATGATGATAGCGGTTCAATACATCTTAGGACAATTAAAAAGTCCTCTATCTGCAATTATTCAATTCATATCATCTTATCAAATAGCTTATATTAGTTTTATTAGAATAAATGAATCAAGTAATATTCCTGATGAACAATTAGAGGAAAAAATCTATCATAGAACATTACCCGAAACAAAGTCTTTAATTCTAAAAAATGTTTCATTTAATTACAACAATTCAACTAAAAATACTTTAGCTCATATTAATCTAACGATTCCACAAGGAAAAATCACTGCAATTGTTGGAGCAAGTGGAAGTGGAAAAAGTACATTACTAAAAATACTAGCCAGACTATATGCTCCAACATCTGGGGATTATTTTATTGGAAATATAAACATGTCTTCAGTAGATCTTGGTATTTGGAGAGATAAACTGGGCGTTGTAAATCAAAATTCAGATGTTTTTAAAGAAAGCATTAAGGACAATATAATCTTAGGAGGTGAATATGATATTGATAAATTTTATGATGTTGTTAAACGAGTAAATTTATTAGATGAAATTGAAAGTATGCCAGCTGGATTTAATACGTTAATGGGGGAAAATGGTAGAGGTTTGAGTGAAGGACAAAAACAAAGAATAATGATTGCAAGAGCGTTATATAAAAATCCAGAATATCTATTTTTAGACGAAGCCACCAATTCATTAGATTCTATTAATGAAAGTATTTTAGTAAAAAACTTAAACGAAATTTTTGAAGAAAAAACAGTTGTAATCGTAGCTCATCGTTTAGCAACCATAAAGAATGCTGACAATATTATCGTATTAGACAACGGAAATATTGTAGAGATAGGAAATGAAAAAGATTTATTATTAAAAAAGGGATTTTACTATAAACTTATACAAAACCAAATTATTTTAGAATCAAATGGACAACCAAATTAAACACTCTGAAGAATTTACAGATACTATAAACGAATTCCCAAAGTATAACTCGATATTGTTTTACTCTCTTATCTCAATTATTGGGATAACTATATTATTGCTATCTGTCATACAATCTCCAGAAATTATTATGGGAGAAGCAAAGGTTACAGCCGAGAAACCTCCTATTGAAATTCTAACTCTAAATTCAGGAAGGATAATTTTTAAAGATTTTCAGGCACATAAATTTTTAAAGAAAGACAATTTCTTGGCAATAATTGAAAATTCTGCTAATGATATTGAAATTTTGATATTAAAAAAAAGACTTAAAAAATTTCAGAACAATGTATATGGTTTGAGAGCGAAAGACATCAATTTCGCTACAAATTTTAAATTAGGAGAAGTAGAAGAATATTATTTGAATTTATTGAAAATATTAAATTCTTTGGAAAAAGCTAAATCACTAAATGAATTTGATAAAAAACAAATTATTCTACACCAACAATCAAGTAAATATCTTGAAATGCTTAACAAAAGGGAAAGTATTAAAAAAATAAAAAATCAGGATATTATATTGTTAAGAAATAAAGTTAGAGAAGATTCTATTTTATTTTCAAAGGGCTTAATTGTCAAATCAGAATATGAACTAAGTAGTCGGAATTATTTGAGAGAAAAAGAAAATCTTAAAAATTATGAAGCAAAAGATATCGAAAATAAATTAAACATTGATGATAATAGCCAAAATATTAATCTTTTAGATTTTCAAAAAAAATCAAATATTTCGGATTTAGAACTTCAATTAATTGATTCGTATCATAAACTTATTCACGCAATTAATTTTTGGGAAACAAAATATGTGTTAAAAATGCCACAAGACGGTATGGTTGATTTAATGCAATTTATTTCGTCTTATCAAACTGTTAAACAAGGAGAGCCTATTTTTAGCGTATTACCGATTAATAATAAAATCATAGCAAACTTAATTGTTCCTCAAAATGGAGCAGGTAAGATTAAGGTTGGTCAATCTGTAATAATTAAATTAGCTACTTATCCATATCAAGAATTTGGAAAACTTATAGGGAAGGTAAAATCTATTTCATTAATTCCAACTCAAAATTATTATTTAATATTCGTTGATTTACCACAGGGATTGAAAAGTGATAATAACCAAATATTATCTTTTTCTAAGAATATGACTGGAACAGCAGAAATCATCACTTCAAAAAGGAGTTTGTTATCTAAACTTTTTGACAAAATAACGTCTGCACTTGACAGAAAATATGAAGAAAAAACAAAGAAAAACGATACAAATATCAATAAATAAGGAATGTAAATATTTCAAAAATCCTAAATTTATGAAAACTTCAATAAACAATAAAGCAGTTTATTATTCTTGTTAATCATTTTAATAGTATTTACGAACAGCTTTTACTAACAATTAATTTTTATAATTAGTAAAGGAAAAATTAAAGCTATCATTAGTTTTTATAATCATAACTGCGAAACGCATAAGTTATTGTACTAGCAATAAATAAAAAAAAACTATTTCTATATTTAAAGGAATTCCTATTGAGAATCCAATCAGATTTAAGATTGATAGCCCGAAAAGTCAATTTGTGATGTGTTTTTGTTTTCACTAGAAGTAATCCTTTTGTTAATAGAAGTACTCTAAACATAGTACACATAATAAATTCTATGTGATGTCAAGGTTAGCTCAATCAAGCTATCTGTAGATTGGGAAACTATCTTTTCACTTTCAAATAATTTCATGTTAATTGGTTTTAAAGTTATGAATCAACGAATAGCTAATATTTCTTCCATCACTGGTTTTCACACACCAGAAATAAGTCTTATTGCTCTCAACAGTATGGCTGTAGCTATTAGTAGAAGTGCTAATCGGAGTTATGTAGCTTCTTACCTTTGCCTCATCAGTATCAATGAAAACTTCATAGGTTAGCACTGAACTATCAGGGTCAGAGCCAATCCAAGATAAAGTAACTTTATTATTAGTTGGAGTTACCACTGAACCAAAAATTGGAGCAGTAATTGTTGCAGGAAACGGAGCGTAACTTGTAATGCCAACACCCGCCAAATAAAACTTATTAGATGAAGAAACTCCTGTTTTCGATGTCTTAGTACTTTTAGAGGTAATTTGCCATTTATAAGGCTGTCCACGTGATAAATTAACCGTAGTAGTTGCTGTTGGATGAGCAATCGTTTTGGTTGTTACTACATTCGTAGCTAAATTGGTAATTGATAACTCATAAATATCTGTATTGTTGGCAACTGCCCAAGTAAATACTACATTACTGGTAGTAGTTGTAACATTCGTTCCATCTTCACAAATAGTGTTGTTAGAAGGTAGATTTAATGTAACCACATCTGGCGCTTTAATTTCAGGAGCAATTGGCTCATTCCCTGAACCACCACAACTTAGTACTATCAGGGAAAGTAAAATCAAATAACTAAATCTAAGTTTATTTTTTATCATAGCTTTATTACTTTAAAAGATTGACTAACGGTTTTAGAATTAATATTGATGATGTAATTTCCTTGCGGAATACCACTTAAATCAACCTCAACCTCTCTTGTTTCTCCAATTGTAAGATTAGCTTTTTTAACTGTAGCCCCTGACAAATCATTAAGAGTATAAGAAATAGTATTCTCTGTTCCTCCAACGAATATATGTAGTACTCCAAAAGTTGGATTTGGATAAATAAAGGCTTTTTCAGAAATAAAAATCTCTTGTTGATATCCTCCTTGACAATCTTTGTCGGTAGTAACCGAGATTAAATTTAATCCTGTTGGTAAAATTGTACTGAAGTTAGAGCTACTTACCGATGTCGTTTTACCATTAACACTTACAGTATAGTTTTTAGCTCCTAACATAGCCAAGTTGACAATCCCTGTCGAATTATCCACTTTGGCATAAACACTCAGTGGGTCAGGCTCTGTAACCTCAATATCAAAGCATTGTTTTTGTGTTGGTTCTGAGGCTATGGCAAAACAAATAGTGTATTTTCCTTTCTCCAATCCTATAATACTCCAAGTTCCAGTACCTACAGGAATAGCTTGAGTATTTGTGTAACTGTTAACCCCTGTAACGGTTACTTGATACGAATAATTAGGATTAGCGATAGTAGCAGATATTTTACCCGTTTTCTTACCTATACAACTGTTAGATTCAACTTGTAATTTGAGATTGGAAGCATTTAGACTAAAAATAGTCGGTGGCAAACTAAATGTATCTACAGTTAAATTGAAAACATATGGACTTAGATACGTTGTCGTACTTGGCAAACCATAAATCTCAAGATAATATTTGCCTGCATTTAAGTTTTTAG
>ERZ650301.74-NODE-74-length-22040-cov-50.083421_pt1 | contig 22040 bp, 8 predicted proteins | sample MGYA00376237_ERZ650301 | MGnify/ENA primary metagenome ERZ650301 (study PRJEB26733, sample SAMN07839255) | wastewater metagenome | biome: small river; feature: stream; material: water | place: USA: North Carolina | collected 2016-04-05 ...
GACTGTTGGGAACTGTTAAGAAACCAACAAAATCAGGGAATGCTGCTATTAGTATATTCCCATTACATGCTTGGGTTGTTGTATATTCAAAGGTATATGTGGTTAAAGCACCTGCCGTACTGTTAGCAACTGTAATAGTTTGTGAAGTCACTGTTGTAGAGGCTAATAAAAAAATAAACGCTAAGACAAATTTAGCGGTGGCGATAAAAAATTTATTATTCATTGTGGTCAATTCTATGCTAATATGTGGGGATTATTTAAAAACCAAAAAACGCAAATCACTCAATAAGCAATTTACGATTAGATTGTTTTGTAAATTAGATACAAAACATATGTGTTAATTATTCGTACTTGTTGGGTGACTTTAGTACTACAAAAATTTGACTCGTATATTTCTTTTTGTCAATAAGAGTATCTCTCTTTATAACATTTACCGATTCAATTTCATCTGGTTTAATTACTACTAGTTGCTCTTTAGGAACTAATTTAGTTTTAATAAAATAAGCGGTATTATCTCCAACTGCCGATTTAGTTTTGGATTTTATTTCCTGAGAATAAGTTAGTGTTACAACAAAAAGAGTAATTACTAATACTAGTTTTTTCATTATAAAGTAGGTTTGTGGGGTCAATATTTTTTGTATTAACCTAAATTAGGTTTAATTTTTGCAAACAAAAATAAAGTATTAAAATTGGACTTTATTGTTATCTCGGCAGTTTTTGTCCAAAAAAAAAATTTTTTTGACAATTATAAAGTTCAAACAAATTTCCTACATTTGCCTAAATACCCCACATCTATGCTGTTTTATGTTTCCATATTTGCACTTTTACTATCGCTAATCCTGTTGATCAACAACTGGAAGAGCAATAAAAATGCTACCTATCTTGCCTTGTTTTTAATTAGTTCTTCCATTTATGGAATAACACATTATTTTGTAATGTATGGAAAATCGCCGTTCTGGCTTGCCATTTTTTACAATCATTTTACGCCATTAATGTTATTGTTAGGCCCGTTTTTATTCTTCTATATTAGAGGCACTTTAAATGATACCGCTGCGTTAAAAAAATCAGACTATTTTCATTTTATTCCGGCAATAATTCAACTAATAGGTATTTTACCCTATACTTTTAAACCCTTCTCTGAAAAACTTCAAATAGCCACTACCATTATCCAAAATATTGATACGATTATAGCCATTCGTGGCAATTATTTCTTCAGTACTGAGCTCAATTTTATTTTCAGGCCAGTAGCCCTATTAATGTACATCCTGTATTGTATGTATCTCATTTGGAAACGTTTTTCTAGCAGTAATTTTGACACCAATATTCCCAAAAAACAATTATTAATTAGTTTTCGTTGGCTCATTATCTTGATAGTAAGTTTGTTTTTTATTGTGATCGAATTTTTAATTATTACCTATAATTCAATCCACTTAAAACCAAGTATTGGGCTGGTCAATTCATATCCGTTATATATTTTATCTGGTGCAGCTTATGGTGTTATGTCATTATCGTTATTATTGTTTCCCAATGTTTTATATGGCATTCCTAAACGTGTCCTGGTAAAAGAAGAAGAGACCAAGAAAACAAAAAAACAAAAACAAGTTACCACAACACCTGCCGAAAAAGCAACTAATTTTGACGAAGATCCTTTTTTTGACTTATCAGAAAATATAAAAACATACTTAGAAAAAGATAGGCCGTATCTTAATGCTGATTTTTCTATTAGCGACATCGCACTTGCCATGCATATACCCCAAAACCACGTTTCGTATTGCATTAATACCATTATGCAAACCAAGTTTTCTACTTTAAAAGCCGACCTACGAATTCACTATGCTACCGAATTGTTTTCTGGAAAACTAAACGAATCCTATACCATAGAAGGTATTGCACAACAGGCAGGATTTAAAACTCGAACCAGCTTTTATAGTGCATTTAAAGAAAAAACCGGTATGACCCCTACTGAATTTATTGCCGCTACTAACCCCTTGATTTACAAACAATACTTATAAAAATTTTGGGCTAGTTAGGAAAGTTCCAAACTACTTCATAAAAAAACCTCTATTCTCAAAATTAAGAATAGAGGTTTTTTTTAAATTATAATTTACACACCTATTGGGCTTACTAATAAAATAGTATTGGTATTAATTAAATGAAAACCATCCATTACTAGACGTTGTGGTTGATCCATTGATACCAAACTGAAAAACCCCTGCTAACAAGGTGTTGTTTTCATCATAGGCATATACAGTTGACCCATTAATAGAATTTGCAGATGAAGTTTTAATTAATCTTAAGCTTGCTGTTGAATCTGTAGTTAATTGATAATAGCCTGCCCCTACAGGTAAATTTGCCATCCCTGTTGGAATATTCCATGATAACATAGATTGAGCAGTATTAACCACATTGTTTGTCTGATAAATTAATGTCCCTGAACCAGGTGTTCCTGAATATATCTTTAATGTAACTGTACCGTTAGCTAATACACCTCCTCCATTTGGTAAAATTTGAGTAGAAAAATTTGTAACGGTTAGTAAAGAAGACATATTAAATGTTTGTGTAAATGTTTTAGACGGAGCCATGTCATAGCTATTTCCAGGATCATTGGTATTTGTATAGTACACGGGAGTTGAAGTCACTCTTGTTCTATACCCTACTAAAGCATTTGTTGTAGTATTGTAAACTATTGTCCCAAATGGCGCTGGAGATACTGGCAAAGCATTGATTTGAGCAGTCGTCAGTTTTGGTACAACTAAACCTGTTGGGTTTACAATACTTGAAGCAGATGCAGCACTCAACGCATAAGGTACACTCAATAACTGGCTAGTTCCTGTAATAGAGTAACTAGTTCCTCCTGCTGGATCGGTTTCAGTTTTAATGAAATACGGTCCTGCTGACCAGTCAATTCCTGCAAAGATTCCGGTTACAGCTGTACCCGCTCCAATTTCTAGACTCACTAATCCATTAGCGTTAGTTGTAGCTGTTTGCGTTTCTACATAAACCGCAGTTCCTGAAGTAGAACCTTGTAAAATGCTAATACGCATACTTACTGCTGTACTACTCACTAAAGCATTACTGCTATTGCGAATTACAGCCTGGTAGCTCATTTTTTGAGGTGCTTGAGCAAACACATTTGCAGTAAGTACCACTGCAGCAAAAAAGGTAAAAAGGTTTTTCATAGTATTTGAGTAATTAATGATGGTAATAATTTGTATTTAATATTTATTTTTAATTAAGGTATTTTATTTTTAAAACTTAAACTGCAACAAAATTTCGTTAGTGTTTTTAGCAGCAGCTAGTGTTGGTTGTGTGCTCATCTCATAGGCAAAACCAAACAACAATCTATTGCTGATTAGTACACTGGCCATGGCTGCATACGCTTTGTCTGTTCGATACATTCCACCTAGTTCAAAAGTCTTGTCGATTTGTAGCATTGTAGTGAAATCAACTGATACTGGTGCGCCATTCACATAACGCAACATCGCTGAGGGTTTTAAGATTAGACTTGAGAATTCTCCTTGTAAGGGAACATCATACCCTCCACTCAAATAGATGTGTGGACTATTGGTTGCTACACTAGCATAACCTGCATCATTAGTAGCTCTCTTAGTGTTAAGTAAGCGGGGTATCGATAACGAAATATACATAGGTCCTTCTCTGTATACCGCTCCTACTCCTACATTAGGATTAAAAGTACTAATAGAAGCTAGTGCAGGATCCGCTTGTAAATTGTAGGTTTCCAGTCCTGAGGTATTCACACTATAGGAATTACCTCCTGCTTTGATTCCAAAGTACACATCGGCAGTCTCGCTCATTTTTAATTTGTACGAGAAATCTACACTAAAATAGGTTTGTTTCTCAATGAAAGTTTTATCGCTTATCACGGTCACTCCAAAACCTACTTTCTTACCTAAAGAAGTTCCAAAGGATACTGCTTGTGTTTCCGGTGCATTTGGCACTCCTGTCCATTGTTTTCTTAAGGTACTTGTAACTACGGTAATGCTATCCATACCTACATAAGCAGGGTTCACTAAATTCATGTGCTGACAGTAAAATGTATACACACTTTCTTGTTGTGCCATCACTACACTACTTATCAATAGTAGTGCTATGGCTAGTATATTTTGAATCTTTTTCATTTTTTGTTTTTTATTTTGTGATGTATATCCAACCTTGCTCATCAATACTTCCATCGCTTCCTAAATCAATTTGGTACAAGTAAGAACCTACAGGTAGCATTTCTCCACTGCCTTGGTAATTTCCAGACCAATCGTTTTGGTAATTAGCAGAATAGAATACTTGAGCACCAGTTGCAGTAAAAACGCGAACTGTAGAATGTGGATGGTTCACTAAATTATACACTACCCATGTATCGTTGATACCGTCGCCGTTAGGTGTAAGTGCTTGGGCTGTGTTGAGTTCAATGATATCACAAGCATCTCCTAATCCATCATGGTCTCTATCAGCTTGATTGGCATTAGCAACCGTTGGACAGTTGTCATTTGTATTGAGAACTCCATCGCCATCAGTGTCTAGAATTTGTGCTTGGCCTTGAGTAACCACTAAATTCAAAGTTATAGTTTGTGAATTGTAATTACTATCGGCAGCTTTAGTAGCAGTAATTGTGGTTGTTCCAACTCCCACAATAGTCACTGTAGTACCACTAATAGTAGCAACAGCAGTATTGCTCGAAGTATATGTGATCGCTCCTGTACCTCCTGAACTAGTTGGTGCAGTTAAAGTAAAGGGTGCACTATCTGTTGTTTTAGAAATCGCATTAAAATTATTCAATACAGGCGTAATTTTATTTACCGTTAAAGTTGTCGTAACGGTTCCTGCATTATAATTAGCATCTGTAACCTGTGAAGCCGTAATGGTTGCCGTTCCCGCTCCAACAATTGTAATAGTATTGCCACTTATTGTTGCTACAGCAGGATTACTAGAAGAGAGTGTTATCGCCCCTGTTGCATTACTTGTTGGTGTTGTTATTGTAAAGCTAGCATCTCCATAATTTTTAGTAATTGCAGCCATTGCACTAATTGTTGGTGTTCCTTTAGCTACAGTTAAAGTAGTAGTCGTAGTTGCTGCAAGGTAATTTCCATTAGCCGCTTGAGTCGCTGTAATGGTGGCTGTACCTGCCCCCACAATAGTCACAGTAGTACCGCTAATAGTAGCAACAGCAGTATTACTTGAAGAAAAAGTCACCGCACCTGCTGAAGCAGAGGTTGGAGATGTAAGGCTAAAACTAGCATCGCCAAAAGTTTTAGTAATTGCAGCCATTGAAGTCAAAGTGGGCGTTGTAAGTGCCGCAGAGATTTGAATAGCATTATTTGTAGCCGTTGCTACTGAATTATGATAAACATCTTGGTAACTTAAAGTAACATTATAAGTACCGAAACCTAAAGCTGTTCCTGAAACAATGCTTGAATTACTTGGAGTAGTTCCTACTGCATAAGAAAAACTAACTGAAGTAGCGTTCGACATCGTCCATACAACTATTGACGTTCCTCCACTTGTTGGGGAGAAAATTAATTGTACTGATCCTGCCAAAGGTGTCTCTGGTAAGGTATAGCTTATTTGAAGCGGATCCCCTACTGTAGCATTGGATGCAGGTGACGTTAAAACAGGTACCTGAGTAACTACATCAGTAACCGTAAGTGTAGCGGTTGCTGTAGCAGCAAGGTAATTAGTATCTGTTACCTGAGAGGCAGTAATAGTAGCAGTTCCTACTCCTACAATAGTAATTGTTGTACCGCTAATTGTTGCAACATTTAGATCACTTGAGGAATACGTGATAGCTCCAGTCGAATTGCTCGTTGGGGCTGTTATTGTAAAACTAGGGTCGCCAAGATGTTTAGCAATATTTGCAAAACCGCTAATAGTTGGCGTTCCTTTAGACACTGTTATGGTAGTCGTTGTTGTAGCTGAAAGATAATTCCCGTTAGCTGCTTGAGTAGCTGTAATAGTGGCTGTTCCAACACCAACAATAGTAACCGTAGTCCCGCTAATTGTTGCAACATTTAAATCGCTTGAGGTAAATGTTATAGCTCCTGAAGAGGCTGAAGTTGGAGGAGTAAGACTAAAATTAGCATCACCATAATTTTTAGTAATTGCAGTCATTGCAGTCAAAGTAGGCGTTATAGGTGACACCGATACTGTGGCATCAGTAGGTTGTTGAACCCCTTGTGCCGATGTAAACCCTGATCCTGAATTAGTAGTATAAACTACTTGCCCAATGGAATAACTCAAACTTCCAGCCGAACCCGAAGCATCACTTCCTGATCCAAGAACAGCTTGTTGAGCTTGAATAGTAAACCCTACTAATAATAGTAGTAAATAAAGTAACTTTTTTCTCATTATAGACTCATATTAATTAACTTCTTTAATTATAATCTATTTCTATCACAAACTAGTAATAAAAAAATTTTGGCGAAAATATATTGTTACGAATTCAAAAACTATCAATAACAATCTACAGTTGTAAAAAAAAACAAAAAAATTGACAAACTTATTTATATTTTACTACTACTCTAGCTCTAAATTAATTTTATAAAAAAATTGTAGTAATATAGATAAGTAGATGAATTTTGTAGCACTTATATAATTCGAAAAAGTTGGATGATTGGGATTTTAATTTAAAAGAGAATAACAAATGGCTACTTATTTTGATTAACAAAAAAACTCCTTCTTTCGAAAAGGCTTTTGTACTCTTTAGAGAAATATTTTAACTTAATAATCTAAGAGTTAAATAGGTTTCATTAACTAAAGATTCGATATTTGATCTGAATAGTCTACACAGATAAAACCTCAAAATTGCTTTTGAGGTTTTTTATTTATCTCTTTCCAAACCTAACATTCATATCCTTCCAATATTCTGATTCAATATTTTTAAAAGTACCATCTGGATAATACCACATCAGAATTTCTGTTTGTTTGTTGTTCAATTGAACCAAAAAACCTTCAGGTTCTCTTTTTACCACCAACACTCGGGTATAGTTCAATTTACTCTGAATTTCTTCAAATGTAAAGGAATTAAAATGGCCAATAGAGGCTATCTCACAATATTTGTATTTGGTAAAAAAATTACAACTAAATAATTGTGTTTTAATACGATTTTTAATCATTTTCAATCTAGGATTAATATTTAATTCGCTGTGCTCAAAACTTAAACTGCAATAGGATTTCATTCGTGTTTCTAGCTGCAGCTAATGTGGGTTGTGTACTCATTTCGTAAGCAAAGCCAAACAGCAATCTATTGCTAATTAAAACCGTTGCCATAGCCGCATAAGCTTTGTCTGTTCGGTACATTCCACCTAGTTCAAAGGTCTTGTCTATTTGCAGCATCGTTGTTAAATCTAACGATACTGGTGCGCCGTTCACATAACGCAACATGGCCGATGGTTTTAAGATCAAGGTCGAGAATTCTCCTTGTAAGGGAACATCATAGCCTCCGCTTAAATAGATATGAGGACTGTCTGTCGCCACACTAGCATAACCTGCTTCGTTAGTAGCTCTCTTGGTGTTCAATAATCTTGGTATCGATAAGGAAATATACATAGTTCCTTCTTTGTACACCGCTCCTACTCCTACATTAGGATTAAAGGTGCTAATAGAAGCAAGTGCAGGATCGGCTTGAACGTTATAGGTTTCCAGTCCTGAGGTATTCACACTATAGGAATTACCTCCCGCTTTGATTCCAAAATACACATCGGCGGTTTCGCTTATTTTTAACTTGTATGAGAAGTCCACACTAAAATAGGTTTGTTTCTCAACAAAAGTTTTATCGCTAATTACCGTCATTCCAAAACCTAGCTTCTTGCCTAAAGTAGTTCCAAAAGAAACCGCTTGCGTCTCTGGTGCATTGGCAATACCTGTCCATTGTTTTCTAAGGGTACTTGTAGCTACTGTTACACTATCAATCCCAACCGAAGCGGGATTGACTAAGTTCATGTGCTGACGGTAAAATGCATATGCACTCTCTTGTTGTGCCATCACTGCACTACTAACTAATAGTAGTGCAATGGCTAGTATAGTGTGAATCTTTTTCATCTTTTATTTTGATTTGTTGATAGGTATTATTTTGTGATGTATAACCAACCTATGTAATCAACTGTCCCATCACTATTTAAATCAACTTGGTACAGATACGAATCTGACGTAGGTAAATTATAAGCTGAACCATTATAATACCCATCCCAATCATTTTTATAATCACGAGAGAAGAACACCTCTGACCCCCATCTGTTAAATACTCTAACTGTCGTATTAGGATGGTTTTCAATGTTATAAATCATCCAAGTATCATTAATTCCATCCCCGTTAGGTGTTATAGCTTCAGATACATTTAACTCTGTTGTGTCACACACATCTCCTAAACCATCATGATCTCTATCAGCCTGATCCGGATTTGGAAGTAATGAACAGTTGTCATTAGTATCTAAAACTCCATCATTATCATCATCAACATCACATACATCTCCCTGTCCATCATGATCATTATCTGCTTGATTCATGTTGGATAATAAAGGACAATTATCAACATTATCTTTCAATCCATCATTATCAGAATCACATATTAATGATGATTGAGATATTATTGTACAACTGAAAGACAAACTGATGCATCCTGATGCATTCTTAGCAGTAACACTATAAGTACCTGATGCAACAGAAGCAAAGCTTGTTGATGATTGGTACGTTACGCCATTAATACTATATAACATTCCTGTTCCTGTTGGCGCGCTAATACTAATAGTACCTGTAGCTAATGAACAAGTCGGTTGAGTGACACTTACTGTTGGTGCCACTGGTGCCACTGGTTGGGCATTAACAGTTACTGAACTAGCCGAACTAATACAACCTACAGCGTTCTTAGCGGTAACACTATAAGTACCTGATGCAACAGAAGTAAAGCTTGTTGATGATTGGTACGTTACGCCATTAATACTATATAACATTCCGATTCCTGTTGGCGCGCTAATACTAATAGTACCTGTAGCTAATGAACAAGTCGGTTGAGTGACACTTACTGTTGGTGCCACTGGTGCCACTGGTTGGGCATTAACAGTTACTGAACTAGCCGAACTAATACAACCTACAGCGTTCTTAGCGGTAACACTATAAGTACCTGATGCAACAGAAGTAAAGCTTGTTGATGATTGGTACGTTACGCCATTAATACTATATAACATTCCGATTCCTGTTGGTGCGCTAATATTGATAGTACCTGTAGCTAATGAACAAGTCGGTTGAGTGATAGTTGCTGTTGGAGCAACTGGGGTCGCTGGTTGAGCATTTACAGTTACTGAACTAGCCGAACTAATACAACCGTTATTACCTTGTACAGTAACTGAATACAAACCTGATGTCAAACCACTAAACATTGTACTTGCCTGATAATTATTACCATCTATACTATATAACATTCCTGTTCCTATTGGCGTGCTAATACTAATAGTACCTGCAGCTACCGAACAAGTCGGTTGAGTGACACTTGCTATTGGTGATGAAGGTGTTGATGTAACTTGTAAACTAATAACATTACTAAAAGTATCACACCCGTTAGAATTAATTGCTTTCAAAGCATAATCCCCTGCCAAAGTTGTTATTAATGAACTACTTGTTTCTCCTTGTAATGCTATATTATTACGATACCATTGATATGTTAGATTTGAAGATGATGTTGACGAATTAATCGTAATCGATGTCCAAGAACATATCGTGGTTAAAGGTGCTGAAATAGAAATTGATGGCAAAGCATTCACTACTACCGAAAGAGGACATGAAATTGATGTAATACCCCCATCAACAAGTACTACCCGATAACTTCCTCCTATTGAAGCTGAATAGGATTGAGTTGTCGCATTCATAATATTTGTATATCCCGAACCTGTATCCACCTGCCACTGATACGATGGATTTATAAATCCTGTATTATCAGCAGTTAGTGTAACATTCTGACCTTGACAAATTGAAGTCGATCCTGAGGAAGTCAAAGTAGGGATAGACAATACGATACTCGATGAAGAAGTCGAAGAACATCCATTGAACGAAACTCTAATAGCATAATTTCCTGGCTGTGTCACTGTAAATACAGAATTTGAAGCTCCCGAAATTATATTACCATTAGATAACCATTGATAAGTCAATCCTGAAGAATTGGTTTGTGCTGTCAAAATGATACTTGAATTAGTACAATTATTAAATGCTAACCTAGCTCCTTCTAAAATAGTTGCTGTTGGAATAGAGTTTACAGTTACAACATTTGATGAACTTGGTAAACTTGAACATCCTAAAGAATTTGTAGTTACTACAGTGTAATTCCCTGACGAATATGTGCTGTAATTTTGACCTACAGCACCTGGAATTAAAACATTATTTTCAAACCATTGATTTCCATTAACCGCACTACTTGAAAGTGTAACTAATGTTCCATTACAAACCGTACTACCAGAACTAGTAATTGTTGGACTATTAGGAGTCGATGGTTGTGCATCGACAGTTACCGAAGTAGCTGAACTAATACAACCTGACGCATTTTTAGCGGTAACATTATAAGTACCTGATGCAACTCCTGTAAAAGTTGTTGAAGATTGGTAGGTTACGCCATCTATACTATATAACATTCCAGTGCCTGTTGGGGCGCTAATGCTGACAGTACCCGTAGCCACCGAACATGTCGGTTGTGTTAAACTTACTGTTGGAGCAACTGGTGTTGCTGGTTGGGCATTGACAGTTACCGAAGTAGCTGAACCAATACAACCTACAGCGTTCTTAGCCGTAACACTATAAGTGCCTGTTACAACAGAAGCAAAGCTTGCTGATGATTGGTAGGTTACCCCATCAATACTATATAACATTCCAGTTCCTGTTGGTGCGCTAATGTTGATAGTACCCGTAGCTACCGAACAAGTCGGTTGGGCAACACTTGCTGTTGGGGCAACTGGTGTTACTGGTTGGGCATTGACATTTACTGAACTAGCTGAACTAATACATCCTGACGCATTCTTAGCGGTAACACTATAAGTACCTGATACAACAGAAGCAAAGCTTGTTGAAGATTGGTAGGTTACCCCATCAATACTATACAACATTCCACTGCCTGTTGGTGCGCTAATACTAATAGTACCTGTAGCTACTAAACATGTCGGTTGAGTGACACTTGCTGTTGGAGCAACTGGGTTAGGAGTAACACTTACCGAGGTAACGCTCGAATAATCGGATGAACAAGGACTATTACTCACCAGCGCTCTATAATAAGTAGCCACTGTTAACCCTGGGGTAGTATAAGTAGACGTAGTGGCACCCGACCCGCCAGTTACATTGGCCCAAGCTGTAGTACCATCAGCCGATTGCTGCCATTGGATGGTGCCTGTATGACCTGTAAGATTAATCGTAGTGCTCGAACTAGGACACACAGCCGTGGCGGTTGCCGTAGCGGTTCCTCCTACCGATGTCGCGTTTACAGTAATCTTACCCGAAAACCCGGAAGTAACCGAACCACAAGTTCCCGTAACCACACAATAATAATACAAGGCAGATGCCGAAGTGGTTACTGGTGTATAGCTTGCTGAAGTAGCTCCGGTAATTAAAGTGGCACCCGTGGTGGAGGCCGAAGTGTTTTGGTACCATTGGTAAGCAAGGCCTGCCCCAGTTGCCGTTACCGACAAATCTGTTGGCGTTGCATTTACACAATAGGTTTGTGCAATGACAGAAGGTTGTACGGTTATTGCTGTTGCCGCATTTAGGGAAACGGAGACTACCGTAGAATAGCTTACCGAACATGGGCTACTTGTAACCGAAGCTCTGAAATATTTTAAAGCGCTAATACTTGGGGTGGTAGCTGTAGCTCCTGTAGCACCTGTAACACTAGTCCAACTGGTAACGCCATCAGCTGATTGTTGCCATTGAATGGTAGTCCCTACATTCCCTGTCAAAGACAAGGTGGTTGTGGTGCCCGAGCATACCGATGAGGCTGCAGCGCTAGCCGTTCCTCCTGCCGAGGTACCACTTACAGTAACTAAGCCTGAAAAATTAGAGGTTACCGAACCACAAGTTCCTGTAACCACACAGTAATAATATAACACCGAAGCTGATGTAGTTACAGGTGTATAGCTTGATGAAGTGGCCCCCGCAATTAAGGTGGCACCTGTGGTTGAAGCACTTGTATTTTTGTACCATTGGTAGGCTACTCCAGACCCAGTAACCACAACACTCAAAGCTGAGGCGGTTCCATTTTGACAAATGGTTTGTGCCGTGATTGATGGATGCGTAGTGATAGCTATGGGCGCATAAATCGTTGCCGAAACTGCTGTAGTCACATTGGTAGCATTGGTTGAAGTAAGAGTAATATTACCCGAATACGACCCTACAGTTAGTGCTGGTTTTGGCCTTACATACACCGATGTAGTAGCAACCGTTCCATTGTTTGTACTTAGGGTAATGCTGGTAGGTGTTGTAGTAGAACCGATCCAAGTAGTTTGATCTGTTGATACTTGAAAGTTTATAGGCGGGGTGATGGTCAATCCTGAGGTTAAATTTACACCCGAAACCGAGTAAGTTCCATACAAGGGCAATGCCGCATACACTGTTCCGGCAATGGTTATTTCCCCTGTAAGTTTATTAAACTGCACCGAGACATTACCACTAGTAAAATTACTGGCCACTAAACTAGGCGAGGGATTGGTAACCCATAAATTATTTACCGAAATCTCCGTCCCCGGATTTGGATTGGCCAAAGATATATAATAGGTGTTAGTAGCTACATCTTTATATAGCGCATAAACACTACCATTATAATTATAATAAAAATCATTTTGGTTTAAAGCGATGTCAGTAGTAACAGCAGTGTGGTCTGCAATTGTTCTTGGAGTATTACAGTTTGTTACCGAAGCCAAGGTAGTACTTGATGCGGTTAAGGTTGGAACATAGGCAAATACAAAGTATTTTAAATTATAACCGTCCTGTGTTAACCCTACAATATCCATTGCACCATCGGCATTTAAATCTATGGCAGTTAATGAGCCCAAATTGGCCGCAGCATTACCTAAATTTTGAGCGGCCAAAAAAGATATATTTCCAACAGTAGAATTATTAATAAATAAAACTAACCTATTGGCGCAACCTACTAAAACATCTGGCAAACCATCGTTGTTTACATCTGTAATGGCAAGTCCCCATGTATAAATACCCGAAGTGGCAAAGGTTGCAGGAGTACCAAAAGAAAGGGTGCCATTTACAGTAGTATTTTGGAGTACCGTGATTTTGTCTGCACCAGTACTAATACCGGCTGTCATAACTATATCTTTTTTTCCATCCAAATCCAAATCAACCGCACGTATGTCATAAGGAGTTGAGGTTGTAGCAATATTCAAATCACTAGCAGCAGTCAATACACCATTGATATTTGGTCTTATTTTTATTCCTGCCGTATATCCTACAATTGCATCTTGAAACCCATTTCCGTCCATATCAGCCACTCTGGTTACTTTTTGCCCTCCCGTGATGGATGTGTTGGTGTTTGTAAAAGAAAAATTGGAAGTCGAATTGGCCGTCGAATTTAAAAACTGTTGCAGGGACGCAGGACTAGAACTATCATACATACTTATCCAATCTAATTTTCCATCCCTATTAACGTCTATTGTATTCACCGATTGCACACTAGTTGAATTGGTCACATCCCCAATTGAGGTTACAGAAACTATGCCTCCCGTAGAAGTATTTTTAAACCAATTGCTTCCTGAATAGGCTGGTACAGTTGCAAATACATCTAAATCGCCATCACCATCAAAATCTCCCAGCATGGCTTGAGCGCCATAGCCAGAAGAAGGTGTTCCGGTATACAAGGTAGAACTCGACATATCAGCAGCTTGAAATGTGGTACCTAAGGTGCTTGCATTGCTAAGGTATTTCAAAGCCACTTGATCGGCATACAAAAGTACATCTGGTTTTTGATCTTCATTAAAATCGGCTATAGAAAACCGATCTGTATTACCTGCTAGGCCACTAGAATTTGCAACAGTGATTGAGCCGTTTCCTGGATAGTTGCCTGCCGATAATGTCGTAATCCCTGTAGGATAAGAAAACTTAGCAATAAAATCTTCATCAGAAATGGTGGAGGTTGCAGTAGCGGTATTAGTATAATATATCTTCCCAGTCGATACCCCTGCCGGAACAGTAAAGGTGAGAGCAGTTCTTGTTGCCGAATTTACGGTACATTTCATCCCCGAAATAAAGAGGACATTTTCTGCTAACACTGTACTAAAGCCTTGTCCAGTTAAAGTAACCGTACTCCCTGTAGCCGCTGATAGTGGCGAAATAGCACTGATAAATGGATAAGTGATAGTAATGGTTAATGACACTGAATAGGTTTTTTGACAACCCGTGGTTGAATTCGTAACCGTTACATTAAAATTATAAAGCCCAGGCGCACTATTTGTTGGGATAGGAATAGTTAAGCTGCCAGAAGTACCGCTCAAAGCAGCATTGGTAACAGGCGTAAATCCAGCTAAGGCATTTGCTCCTGTGGTTATCGAATACTGATCTGGAGTTCCTGTAGTTGCAGTATAGGGAATGACAAATGATGTGGATAACGTATTGACTCTATTAACAGCCCCTAAAGTAATTGTAGGAAGCGCAGTAATTGAAATAGAAACGGTATTTGAGTTGGCCGCAGTACAAGATCCACTGGTTACTACTGCCTTATAATAGGTTGCTGCTGTTAAATTTGGTGTCGTATAACTATCAGAAGTGGCTCCAGAAATTGATGTATAAGTCCCATTAACTGTACTAGATGATTGCCATTGAATAGTTCCTGTATAACCTGTTAAAGATAAGGTGGTAGTTGAACCAGAGCAAATCGAAGTCGAAGCTGAAGGTGTACCTGCTACGGAAGCGGGATTAATACTAACCGAGGCTACGCTCGAATAATCCAAAGAACACGGACTATTGGTCACTACGGCTCTATAATAAGTCGCTGTGGTTAATGCTGGAGTAGTATAAGTAGCTGCAGTAGCGCCCGATCCGCCAGTAACATTGGCCCAACCCGTTGTACCATCAGCAGATTGTTGCCATTGAATGGTTCCAGTATATCCCGTAAGGGTAATAGTAGTGGTAGAACTAGGGCAAACTGCAGTGGCTGTGGCCGTGGCCGTGCCACCTAGCGATACGGCATTTATGGTAATCTTGCCCGAAAATCCTGAAGTAACTGTAGTACAAGTTCCCGTAACCACACAATAGTAATACAAAGCCGAAGCAGTTGACGTTACGGGGGTATACGTTGATGAAGTGGCTCCAGTAAGTAAGGTTGCTCCTGATGTAGAAGCAGTCGTATTTTTGTACCATTGGTAAGTTAATCCTAATCCAGTGGCAGTTACCGACAAATCGGTTGGAGTGGCGTTTAGACAATAGGTTTGAGCTGCACTAGAAGGCTGTGTAGCAATGACTGTTGTTCCTAATCCAACAGAAACAACATTTGAATAAGCAATTGTACAAGCTGTATTAGTAACAGCAGCCCTATAATATTTCAAGGCCGTAACGGCAGGAGTAGTATAAGTAGTTGTTGTAGCACCCGAACCCCCTGTTACACTTGCCCATAATGTCGTTCCATTGGCAGATGATTGCCATTGAACACTTCCGGTTTGACCAGTGAGTGAAAGGGTAGTAGTTCCATTTAAACATACCAATGCATCAGTGGCCAAAGCCGTTCCCGCAACTGATGGAGTATTTACTGTAATCAATCCTGAAAAATTAGAGGCCAATGGCCCACAGCTACTTGAAATTACACAATAATAATATAAAGCAGAAGGAGTTGTAGTTACGGGTGTATAGGAGGCTGATGTAGCGCCCGAAATTAAAGTGGCACCCGAAGTAGATGCACTGGTATTTGAATACCATTGGTAGGTTAAACTCGATCCTGTGGCGGCTACTGTTAATGCTGTTGCAGTTCCATTTTGACAATACGTTGCAGCAGCTGTAGCCAGCTGAGTGGTGATGGTAGTGGTCGTATTGACAGTACCAGCTAGTGTGGGAATTACATCGACTGCACCCGTAGACGCCATCTTAATACTACCTGTATAAGACGCTGCTGCTAATCCTGGTTTTAAGCGAACATAAATTGGTGTACTAGTTACTGTCCCACCAGTAGGAGTAAGTGTTATTACTTTAGTAGTAGTTGTAGTTCCAAACCAATTGGTTTGATCTGTTGAAATTTCAAAATTAACTGTTGGAGTGAGAACGAGTCCTGCAGTTAAATACGCTGCCGAAACCGAAACCTTACCATACTGAGGAAGTACCGGATATACTGTTCCTCCAATGGTAATTTCTCCAGTAGCTTGATTGAATTGTACAGCTATACTGGAAGTTGAAAAATTGACAGCTACAAAAGAAACCGTTCCTGAATTAGCAAATACATTATTTACCGAAACTTCTGTACCCGAAGCTGCTCTTGCCGGTGCGATATAAAAAGCATTAGAAACCCCATCTTGATACAAAGCATAGACACTTCCATTATAATTGTAAAATAAATCATTTTGAGTTAAAGCAAGGTCAGTAGTTACTGCTGTAGCATCTGCAATAGTTCTTGGCAATGCACAATTGGCACCTAAAGTTAAACTGCTTGCTGAACTTGTAATTTCAGGAACATAGGTAAAAATAAAATACTTTAAATTAGTTCTGTCTGAACCTACAATATCCATATACCCATCTCCATTCAAGTCAATCGCATTCATAGTGTCCATTTGTTTGGCAGGAGCGCCTAAATCTTGAGGTGCCAAGAAAGAAATAGTTCCCACAGTAGAATTATTGATAAACAGCACTAATTTAGCACTACCACTCACTAAAACATCAGGTAAACCATCATTATTTACATCCACAACACATATCCCATTATTCGTCGTATTCCCATTCCCCGAAGCAAAATTTAATTGGCTATCAAACGTAATAGTACCACTGGTCGATAGGTTGCGTAAGATTGTAAGATTGGCACCTACACTGAACAGTAAATCATTCTTCCCGTCCAAATCCAAATCAGCCAATCGAAAATCATTAGGAGCAGATACGGTAGGTATAAATACATCATTAGCATCAGACAATATCACCCCACCACTATTAGGGCGAATTCTAATTCCATTAGAATATTTGAAAATCATATCCTGGTAGCCGTCTTTATCCACATCTCCCGTGATTGCAGATCCAGCTACGTTATTAGTTGTGGTTTGACTTTGGGGAGAAAAACTAAAGTTAGACGAAGTGGAGGTGGAAGTATTTTTAAAATGAACTACGTACGAAGAATACAGACCAACCACATCTAATTTCCCATCATGTTCTATATCAGCAACACTGGCACCATAGTTTTCTACTGAATTTGCAACATCTCCCAAGGACGTAACGGATACCGTCCCACCAGTTGAAGTGTTCTTGAACCAAGTAGTTCCTGAATTACCAGGTTGCGGTCCATAAATATCTAAATCACCATCGCCATCATAATCCCCTAATACAGCCCGCTGTGCATAAGCAAGTGCCGAAGCACTATAGAGCTGAGTAATAGGCATATTAGTTGTGGTCACAAAACTGCCACTAGCAGTGGTGGCATTGGTTACATAACTTAATTTATTGTAATTAGATAGTGTTGAAAAAACAACTATATCTGGTTTTTGGTCGTTGTTAAAATCGGCAAACGAAAATAAATTATTGGGATCATTTGAAACATTAGACATAAGACTAGAAGAACCATTTCCCAAATAATGGACAGGTAATAAACTGGTAATTCCAGGTGGATACGAAAATTTTGGAATAAAATCCTCTCCCGAAACTGTTGTAAGTCCTGAATTGGTATTTGTATAATACAGTTTTCCTGTAGAGATTCCGGCAGGTACCGTAAAAGTCAAAGAGCTAGTCGTAGCATTGGTAATGGTACAAAGCATTCCCGACAGATACAATTTGTTTTCAGCAATAACAGTACTAAAACCCTGTCCGGTAAGCGTTACTGAACTACCGGTTTTAGCCGAAATAGGCACAATGGTAGTAATACTAGGAGGTACTACAGTTATAGTTACAGGGATACTGTAGACCGAAGAGGTACACCCATTATTGACTGTTATATTGAAATTATAACTACCTAAAGCACTGTTGACTGGGATTGGAATAGTCAATTTATCAGGCTGTAAAGTTGCATTGGTAATTGGGGTAAATCCAGCCAAAGCAGGAGTACCAGCGCTAACAGAAAATAGAGTAGGATTATAATTTGGATACTGATATGGAATGATAATAGAACTTGATCCTATATTTGATAATATCGCTGGATATGAAGAAATAGTAGGGATTGACGTTTCTCTTCTCGCCGTAAAAGAGAATGTTTGAGTAAGGGCACCAGAAGCAATAGTGACATTTTTAGTTGTCGCAGCCATAGCAGTGGTAGAAAGTTTAATTCTAACATAGACCGTAGTCGTTGCTACTGCTCCATTAGTTGGAGTAAAGGACAAAGAACTTGAATAAGTAGAATTATTGGTAGAAAATTCAATATTGGAAGTATCGTCTGAGGTAATGGTAAGATTAGCAGTTAAATTAAACCCTCCTACTGTAAACGTTTTTGGCACAGAACTTAAGTTTTTACACGATACTATTGTGGTAATGGCAGAGGTGCCTGTAACCGTAAGAATAGGATCAATAACAAAATTAGTGGCGCTAGTCGCTACTCCAGATGGAGTAGTCACTTGAACCGTCCCCGTAGTACCTGCTGCCACTACTGCCGTAATTGAGGTATCACTATTCACCGTAAAAGAGCTTACGGCAGTACCACCAATGGTTACGGCTGTTGCTCCTGTAAAGGAAGTTCCTGTAATAGTCATTGTAGTTCCCACTGTGCCTGAGGTAGGGGTAAAAGAAGTGATAGTAGGCAGAATGTCAAAGTTACTCGAAGCGGTAAAATTACCATAGGCACTTGTTAATGTAATAGGCCCACTAGTAGCGCCGGCTGGGATTGTTGCACTAATACGGGTAGTATCTAGATAAGTAAAAGTAGTAGCTACACCATTAAAAAGTACCCCAGTAATGTTTGCTGTATTAATGGCATAAATATCAATGGTGGCACCTGCTGTTCCAGAAGTTGATGTAATATTGTCAACATAAGGTGCTTTTTGTACTTCAAATACGGAAACACCAGTATTATTAGGGTCTAAAGTACTTACTCTAATAGGACTATCCGTAGCATCCATAAACAAACGCATACCCACATTCCCTGCTACTTTGTAAGGGGTATTAAACCCACCCCAAGTCGCTACTCCTGTCCAAGAACCCGTATATTTTTTGAGATACACATCAAAATTATTAGGATCAGTATACAATACAAAAGGTGTATTTGACGAATCAAATGCAATATCAAAACTAAAACCATTGATATTAGTTGAGCCACTAGTATAACTGTAAAGACCACTCGATAGATTGGTCCAAGTTGAAGTGCCTGAATCAAACCCAAAAAAGGCAACCCCACGATAGGAATTATTTAATGCATCATAAAATCCTAAATACAATTTACCTGTTGAATCTTTAGCCAATTTCATATACTTTGGATTCATACTTGAACCAATTCCTGTAGTAGTAATATTAGCTCCTACCTGAGACCATGTGTCATTAGAGGCCGTATATTTAGAAATACGTATACCTGACGCACCTTGACTATAAGCAACATAAATATCTCCAGTTGACGTGATTAATGGCTGGTATCCTTTCCCTGGCTCAGCGGAAAAAGTATTCCCCCAATAATTAATATAATCCATTTCTGTAGTTAAACTAACAATGTTGCTACTTGCACCCGCAATTAAATTAGTCCAAGAACTACCATTAAATTTAAATACTTTAAATGTATTTGCAGATGACCCTTGGGCCAAAATCACCACATTACCATTATTTACGTCAATACTAGGACTACCTCCTGTCCCTACTGTGGCAAAAGCAGATGAACCCACAAAACTCCATGAACTACCATCAAATTTTTGACAGGAAACTTGATACGAACCATCTAGATAAGTGATATAAATATTTCCATTTGCAGGATCTATTTTCATAGTAGGATTATATCCTATGCTGCTTGTTAATCCTTTACCAATTGTGCCTCCAGTTCCGTTCAAATCGTAAGTCCAACCAGTTCCATTTTGTTTCATTACAGAGATTTTATTGCCGTTACTGGTATCTTGTAGTATTGCATAAATAGCCCCGGATGGCGCTCTGTCAGACATAAAATATTTGGTAGGTGTAGCGGTGGTAGTTTCAATGTTCCACTGCGCATTGGAAACCGTTCCTATCAATAAAAATGATATAACAACAAAGAATTTAAATTTTGTTGAAAAAAGTAGTTTTTCAATCATGGTATTTGGATTGTGGGGATTGTATCTAAAAATATATTTAACCCGCAAAAATATTCCAATGGAGTTACGGCACTAAATAACCTACTGGATAGTTAGTCCTCTTTTGGAGTTTGGAGGACTAAAAACAGTGCTTCAATACAATATTTTGTATATTTACCATCGAAAACCCCACAGGAATGTTGTTATACCTATCTATATTTACGATTGTATTATCGATACTGCTTTTTGTTCATAATTGGAAATCCAATCATAACACCCTATACCTATCTTTCGTTTTTATACTGATGTGTCTTTTTGGAATTACTCATCATTTCATGTCGCATAGTAATTCCCGTTTTTGGTTGGCGGTCTTTTTTAATCATTTTGCACCCCTGATGTTTTTGATAGGTCCGTTTCTTTATTTTTATGTCAGAGGGACTTTGGAAGACCATTATGCGTTGACCAAAAAAGATGCGATTCACTTTATTCCAGCACTCTTTGCTTTAATAGGTACCCTTCCCTATATTTTTCAATCGTTTGAAAAAAAATTAGCTATCGCTGATCGTATCTTGGAAAATGTCAATTATGTAAACCAAATCAATATCAATCTTTTCTACAACATTGGAAGTAGCCTTGCTTTTCGTGCCATATTGGGTTTTGTCTATTTACTCTACTGCTTCTATATGGTATGGCAGCAGTATCCATCTAATATTGAAAACCCACAAATACCTAAAAAACAATTTTGGATAACCTATCGATGGTTACTCATTCTGCTCTCTACATTACTAGTTATCACAATCAGCTTGGCAATCACTGCTTTGCAACCTACTTCTTTAAGCATTAAGAAAAACTTTTTTGCTGACGGAGATGTCTTTTACCAAATCACAGGAATTGCCTATTTTGTCTTGTCAATTTCGCTAATGTTATTCCCGGAAATACTGTACGGTATGCCGCGTAATGTAGCGCAACTTTCGACTAAAAAGAAAAAAGCTAAAAACAAAAAAGTAGTAGACGAAGACCCGTTTTTGGATTTGAACCAAACCATTCTTGACTACCTCAACACAAAAAAACCCTATTTGAATCCTGATTTTGATATTAGCGATATTGCCTTTGATCTTAAAATCCCACAAAATCACGTTTCCTATTGTATCTCCAACATTATGAACACCCGATTCTCAAAATTAAAAGCTGAATTGCGCATTCAACACGCTATTGAACTCCTAAAAGAAGGACAAAACTCTTCTATTACTATTGATGGTATTGGCACGCAATCTGGATTCAAAACTAGATCTTACTACTACGAAGTTTTCAAAAAAGAGACGGGTTACACCCCTAGCGAATACATTGACAATTTGATACTTAAAGAAAGTAACACAAATTAAAATGTACAAAATATTAGACAGCATTCAGAATTTGTAAATCTGCAATGAATAAAAATAAATATATCCTTTAATGCCAAAATGTAAATCTATCCGATAATATTCAAAAAGATAAATTCAAAAGACTTCTTATTAGTTCTTAATTAGTATTTTTGAAGAAATATCAAACCCAAATTGAAAACCACTTATACGTATCAGATTTATTCTAGTGCCAACCAACTTCCTGAAAGCTGGGACAAATTAGCCATTGCTACCATTTTCTTATCGAAAGAATATCTTGTAATTCTCGAGAAATCGGCTCCAGAAAATATGAGCTGCCATT
>ERZ650301.75-NODE-75-length-21997-cov-5.451828_pt1 | contig 21997 bp, 21 predicted proteins | sample MGYA00376237_ERZ650301 | MGnify/ENA primary metagenome ERZ650301 (study PRJEB26733, sample SAMN07839255) | wastewater metagenome | biome: small river; feature: stream; material: water | place: USA: North Carolina | collected 2016-04-05 ...
TGCATGCGTTGAGACAACGGGCGCACAACACGCTCATCCACCAGACGGCGACCAATATCCACCAGACGGCCATAGCGCACGCCGGAAGGGCAGGTAGATTCGCAATTACGACACGTCAGACAGCGATCCAGATGCGCCTGTGTCTTTTCGGTCACTGGCGCACCTTCCACCATCTGCTTCATGAGATAGATGCGCCCACGCGGGCCATCCAGCTCATCCCCCAATATTTGATAGGTGGGGCAGGTGGCCGTGCAGAATCCGCAATGCACACACTTGTTGACAATGGATTTGACCGCGCCGATATCGCGATCATTCTGAAATTCAGAAACAATGTTGATCTGCATCTTACAAGCCCTGATAGAGGCGCCCCGGGTTAAACACCCCGTGCGGATCAAAGGTATCTTTCCAACGGCGATGAATCGCCAGCAACGGCTCAGCCAGCGTGTCGAAGACATCGACATCGCCCTGTTGGTTGTTAAACAGTACGGCATGACCACCTAGCTGACGGGCCTGATTTCGCACAGCCTCTGGCGCAGCAGCACTCCATATCCAACGTTGTGCGCCACCCCATTCAATCAGCTGATGTCCGGCACCAGCCAACGCTGCCTCTGTGATAACCGGGGCAATCGCGGGCAGCGACAAGCGCCACAGCCGATCCTGTTGGCCCATATCGACAGCACGACAAAAGAAGGGATGCGTCTGATCCCGTAGGCCATGCCAAAGCGCCATGGCAGAAGCCGGGTTCATTACCTCACCCCCCAATTGCGCCGTCGCGGATTCAACTGCGGCACGCGCGCCACTCAACCGCACCTGAAGGACGCCGTTCTCCCAGGTGGTTGCCGTCACGGGCAGTGGTTTGGCTGACCATGCATTCACCTGGTGAATCGCTGTCGCTTCATCCAGCGCAAAGCACAATGTCGATTGTGCGGGCGGTACAGGGAGCACTTTCAAAGATACTTGTGACATCAGACCAAGCACGCCCAGCGAGCCCGTCATCAGACGCGATACATCATAGCCGGCAACGTTCTTCATGACCTGCCCGCCAAACTTGAGCACATCACCCTTGCCATCAATCACGTGCATGCCGAGGACAAAGTCACGCACACCCCCAACGAAAGGCCGCCCCGGCCCGGACAGCGCCGTGGCAATAGCGCCACCCAGTGTGGATTCTGGTGTGTAACGCGGCGGCTCAAAGGCAAGCATCTGCCCACGATCTGCCAAGGTCTGTTCAATCTCGCGCAGGGTTGTGCCGGTCCGGGCAGTCAAGACCAGTTCTGCAGGATCGTAATCCAGAATGCCACTATGGCCTTGCGTACAAAGTGATTGTTGGGCAACGCTGACATTGCCATACCAGCGCTTGCTGCCAGCACCTTCGATCAGCAACGTTGATTTCTGATCGGCAGCAGCGCGTATCTGCGCCACAAAGTCGGGAGTGAGATCGGCCATAAAATACTCAATCAGAAACGAGGCAGGTCCGCATGCGGCATTTCGCCCCGATGCACATGCATGCGGCCATATTCTGCGCATCGGTGCAACGTGGGAATCGCCTTATCCGGATTCAAGAGCTTGGCCGGATCAAACGCGGCTTTCACACCAAAAAAGGCATCCCGTTCCAGTTCATTGAACTGGACGCACATGGTATTAATTTTTTCGATACCAACGCCGTGCTCACCCGTAATGGTGCCACCCAGCGCCACGCAGGCTTCGAGAATTTCATTGCCGAATTCTTCGGCACGATGCCACTGATCTTCATCCGAACCATCAAACAGGATCAGCGGATGCATGTTGCCATCGCCGGCATGGAACACGTTCATGCACGGCAGGCCATAACGATTTTCCATCTCTTTGATCTGATTCAACAAGGTGGAAATGCTTTTCTTCGGAATCGTGCCATCCATGCAGTAATAGTCAGGAGAAATACGCCCGGCAGCCGGGAATGCATTTTTACGCCCGCTCCAGAACACCATGCGTTCGGCTTCGCTTTCAGATACCTGAATACGCGTCGCCCCAGACTGGCGCAACACGGCGCTCATGCGCTCTATTTCTTCTTCGACTTCTTCGACCGTTCCATCCGATTCACAGAGCAAAATGGCCTCGGCATTCAGATCATAACCGGCATGGACAAACTCTTCTACGGCGCGTGTCGCGGCCTTGTCCATCATTTCCAGTCCGGCCGGAATCAGCCCGGCCGCAATCACATCGGCAACGGCGTTACCGGCCTTGGTCATATCATCAAAGCTAGCCATGATGACACGGGCGACCGGTGGTTTAGGAATCAGGCGAACCGTAACTTCGGTCACCACACCCAACATCCCTTCACTACCAATCATCACACCGAGCAGATCTAGCCCGGGCGCATCCAGCGCTTCGGTACCAAACTCGACAATGGCACCGTCCATCAGAACGGCGCGTACTTTAATCACATTATTAACCGTGAGCCCATATTTCAGACAGTGCACGCCACCCGAGTTTTCGGCCACATTGCCCCCGATGCTGCAGGCGATCTGACTGGATGGGTCCGGTGCGTAATACAAACCATAAGGTGCCGCTGCATCCGAAATAGCCAGATTGCGCACACCCGGCTGCAACACTGCGCGACGGCTCAGCGGATCTATATCAACAATTCGATTCATCTTGGCGGTCGATAGCACAATGCCTTCTTGCATGGGCATCGCACCACCGGAGAGGCCGGTGCCCGCACCACGCGGGACAACCGGCACGCCGAATTCACTACATATTTTTAATACAGCCTGAACCTGTACTTCGTTTTCAGGCAGGGTAACCGCCAGCGGTAGTGTGCGATAAGCCGCGAGGCCATCGCACTCATAGGGGGCTGTGTCTTCCTTTTGCCAGAGCAAACTGGCCGCAGGGAGGACACCACCGAGTGCCTCGATTAAACGCTGACGGTCGTCACCCATTTTTTACAGCACCATCAGATTAAACGGCCAGACATACGCCTGCATCATGACAAAGATGCCGACCAGACAAGCCAGTGCGATGGAGTGGAAGAAGACATAGCGCAGGATGTCGCCTTCGTGGTTGAACCAACGGGTTGCCGTTGAGGCGACCACGATGGACTGGGCATCAATCATCTTACCCATCACGCCACCCGAGCTATTGGCTGCACCCATCAGGTTGGCACTGACGCCCACCTGTTCAGCAGCCACCTTCTGCATACCACCGAATAGAACGTTCGAGGCGGTGTCCGAACCAGTCAGAGCAACACCCAACCAGCCCATCAGCGTACCGAAGAACGGATAGAGCACACCGGTTGCGGCGAAAGCCAGGCCCAGCGTCGTATCCAGACCCGAGTAACGGGTCAGCGTGCCCAAGGCCAGCATCAGCGCAATGGTGAACAGCGAGTAACGCACCAACCAGAAAGTCTTCACGTACGACTTAACCAGTTGCAGTGGGTTGTACTTCATCAGCAGACCACCGAGGATGGAGGCTACCAAGATGCCCGTACCGGTTGCTGACAACAGATTAAAGACATAGACTGCGCCTTCCGTTGTTGGCTTAGCCACAACCGGCGGAATTTTCTCAACCATCTTATGCAGGCCATCAATCGGGAACTGTGGCATGTATAGGCTGTTGAGCCAGGTCTTCATTGCAGGTTGTCCCCAGATGAAAACCGTAATGGTCAGAATAACCCATGGCATCCAGGCGCGGATAACCGTGCCGCGCGGGTGCACTTTAAGCTCGGTCGGGATCTGTGCTTCACCACTGTCACGATCATGGCCGCGCAGCTTGACTGAAGTCCAGATGGTCTTTGGCTGCCAGACTTTCATGAACAGCACCAGGCAGCTCATCGACACCAGTGCCGCTATGACATCCACCAGTTCAGGTCCGATATAGTTCGAGACGAGGAATTGTGGCAGAGCGAAGCTGACACCCGTCACCAGAATCGCGGGCCAGATTTCCATCATGGCCTTGCGACCAGCAAATGCCCAGATTAACCAGAACGGCACGATCAGCGAGAAGAATGGAAGCTGACGACCAACCATGGCCGAAATAGCCATGACATCATAGCCGTGCACTTTCGCCAGCGTAATGATTGGCGTACCCAGCGCACCATAAGCCACCGGTGCGGTGTTGGCGATCAGCGACAGGCCCGACGCGGCCAGCGGCGAGAAGCCGAGGCCAATCAGAATCGCGGCGGTCACCGCTACCGGCGTACCAAAGCCCGAAGCGCCCTCAAAGAAGGCCCCGAAAGCAAAAGCGATCAGCAGCAGTTGCAAACGTCGGTCTTCGGTGATGCCCGCAATCGAATCCTGCAGAATCTTGAACGATCCATTCTGCTCGGTCAGCTGCTGCAGGAAAATGACGTTGAGCACAATCCAGCCAATCGGCAGCAAGCCGACCATCGCACCCATGAGCGCAGCTTTGCTGGCCATTTCAATCGGCATGCCATAAATCACAATGGCAATAACCAGTGCACTGATCAAACCCGCGGCAGCTGCCACGTGTGCCTTCATGTGCAGGAAGCCGAGGCCTACCAGCATAACGACTACTGGAATCGCCGCCAGCAGTGTGGAGAACATCATATTCCCCATTGGATCGTAGATTTGTTGCCAAACCATGATGTCTCCTTATTTTAGGTCGAATGACACCGCCTCACGGACGGTGCTCTTGCCGGATTATAAGAAGACTTAAGGATTTCTTACGCAACAAACTGCGTGAAAGATTTTATGTTGCAGCGTGAGGATTATTCAGATTCGTGCTGCATCACAGCAGTCAGCCACTCAATAAAGGCGGCACATTCCCAGCGTTCAGACACGCCCGGCTTCCAGCAAAGGTAGTGATGATTGATCGCCGGGATAACCTGCTCCGACAAACGGATCAGGCGACCACTTTCCAGCCAGGCCGCGCCCAGCTTGGTGCGCGCTAGGCAGACGCCCAAGCCTGCAGCGGCCGCATCGTAAAGCATACCGAGGTCATTAAACTGCGCCGTGTTCTGCAGGCGCTGCTTATCCAAACCGTAGGCATCAAACCAGTTTTCCCAGGGTTCCAGCTCGCTGTGAATCAGCACCGCTCGGGAAATCGCTTCTTCATTATCGAAGCCTGCAAGACCGCCCACTTCATTCAGATAGGTCGGGCTGCAAACCGGTGTCGCGTAATCCGTGAGTAAATGCACCGACTCCCTATCCGGGAACGGCCCCCGGCCAAAACGCACCTCAAGATCAATCTCTTGCGATACCGTATTAAACAACGGGATTGCGATCTGCAACACCAGATCGATTTCCGGATAGGCGTATCGGAACAGCGGGAGCTTGGGCATCAGCACCTGCCGCGAAAAGGTCGGTGTCACGGCAATGCGCAGCGGGGTGCGCTCACTATGCGATACCGGCTCGGCCACTTGCAAAATGGTCAGGGCTTCGCGTACACGCTTGAGATAAGCCTCGCCTTCGGGCGTCAGGCTGAAATCCTTGCGCACAAACAACTTGAACTTCAGATGCGTTTCAATCTGACGGATGCGATGGCTCACCGCACTCGGCGTGATATGCAGCTCCTCTGCAACCTGTGTCACATTGCGATGACGGGCCAATGCTTCAAAAGCCAAGAGCCCTTGAATGTTGGGAACTCGCGGAATAATCACACGATTCTCTTTAGCGTCAGTCAGGACGATTGCCCCGACAACTGTTCGAGCAACTTGAGCACCGCAATTGAATCTTCATCACCCATACCTGTCCCCACCATGGCTTTGAACATTTGTGCCGTCGCGGCCGCAGCCGGCAGATAAAGCCCGAGATCGTGTGCGGTCTGCATCACGATATTCAGATCTTTCTCATGCATCCAGCTTTTGAAGCCGGGTTTGAAATTACGATCCAGCATGCGCTGACCGTGATTTTCCAGAATCCTGGAACCCGCAAAACCACCGAGCAGCGCCTCGCGCACCTTGGCCGGATCTGCACCATTCTTCTTGGCAAAAGCAAAGGCTTCCGCCACCGCCAGCACACCGACCCCGGTCAGAATCTGATTAGCGGCCTTGGCTACCTGACCAGCGCCAGCAGTACCAATATGCACGACGTTCTGTCCCATGCAGGCGAATAAGGGTGCCACTTTTTCAAAAGCGGCCTGATCGCCACCCACCATAATGGAGAGCGTGCCGGCAATGGCACCAACTTCGCCGCCCGAAACCGGCGCATCCAGAAAGATGACGTCTTTAGCGGCCAGATCAACGCCCACCTGCCTGGCCGCAGCGGGCGGAATCGTACTCATATCCACGGCAATTAGTCCGGCATGCGCACCTTGTGCCACACCCTCCGCCCCGAGCATTACCTCGCGCACGTCGGGCGCGTCCGCCACCATGGAAAACACCACATCCGATTGTGCAGCAACGGCGGCCGGGCTCGCTGCAGCGTGTGCGCCCGCCTCGATGAGCGGCGCCATCGATTCTTGTCGCCTTGCCCAAACGGTGACTTCGTGTCCGCCTTTCAGCAGATTGAGAGCCATGGGACGACCCATAATGCCCAAACCAACGAAACCAATACGCATGCTGCCTCCTGCGGTTAAACATTCCCACCCCGTGGGAACTGACGCTTATTAGTCAATCAATCGCCGAATGGCAAAGATCGAGGATAATTAGACGCCAGTTTCTCACAGACTGACTCTTCTCGGACAACTCCACGGATTTCTATGCGCATCATCTCTGCCAATCTCAACGGTATTCGCTCTGCCTGGAAAAAAGGCTTTGCCGACTGGCTAGCGCTACAGCAAGCTGACGCTGTCTGCACCCAGGAAGTACGCGCCACCCTTAAAGATATGGCCAAAGATGGCACTATGGAAAACCCTGCCGAGCTGACGGGCTACTGGCATCTGGCCGAGCGCCCGGGTTACAGCGGTGTTGGCATCTGGACGCCACATAAGCCTCAGTCTATTGTGCAAGGCATTGGCCACCCGGATTTTGACGCCGAGGGTCGCTATCTGGAACTGGATCTCGGCAAAGTCACCGTGGTTTCGCTCTATCTGCCCTCCGGCTCCAGCTCGCCAGAACGTCAAACGGCTAAATTTCATTTCATGGATGAATTTCTGCCGCGCATGCAAGCGCTGAAGGATTCGGGTCGTGAAGTGATTGTCTGTGGCGACTGGAATATTGCCCATAAAGAGCAGGATCTGAAAAACTGGAAATCAAACCAGAAAAATTCGGGTTTCCTGCCCGAGGAGCGTGCCTGGATGAGCCAACTCTTCGATACCCTGGGGTGGGTGGATGTGTATCGTGCACTTCACCCGGACACCACCGCTGAGTGCTATACGTGGTGGAGTAATCGCGGCCAAGCCTATGCCAACAACGTGGGTTGGCGGATTGATTACCAGATTGCAACGCCGGGTATTGCTGCCAAAGCCACCCAAGCAGCTGTTTACAAAGACGTTAAGTTTTCCGACCACGCACCGTTGATCATTGATTACGATTTTTCACTCTAGGCAAGCTCAATTGCCAGATGCACACCTTAAGCGTAGGCTAATCTAAAGCTTGCATAATGAATTTTCGTGAACTCACTTAAGAAAGGTTTCACATGTCGAACACGACTGCTTCTAAAGACAAACTGGTTGCTGATTTGAAACTGGTGGTTGCTGACACCGAAGAATTGCTGCGCGCCACCGCTGGTCAAGCAGGTGAAAAAGTGGGCGAGCTGCGCACCCGTCTGGAAGTACGCCTGCAAGATGCCAAAGTCGCCTTAACTGATGCCCAGGCTTTCGCAACCGAAAAAGCCAAGGCGGCTGCACACGCAACGGATGACTTTGTCCACGCCGAACCATGGAAAGCCGTCGGCATTGCCGCTGCACTGGGTCTGGCCTTAGGCGTGCTGATCGGCCGTCGTTAATCCGGATAGACGATGCGACTGCTCAACGCAGCCCGCGATCATCTGCGCCAATTGCTCGGGGTGGTACAAACCCGCCTCGAGCTGGTTGGTCTGGAGCTCGCCGATGCCCGCGACCATCTGATTGCCTTGCTGGCCTATGCCGCCGTGGCCGTGTTCTTTGCTGGCGTAGCTGTTGTCACAACGCTGGCCTGGCTCTTGATGGCCTATTGGGAACAACGGCTGCTCATCGCCGGTGGTGCCGCCACACTGTTTGCGTTGCTGGCGGTGTTTTCTGTCTGGCGCGCGTTCAGTCACGCCCAATCGGGCACTGAAATTTTTGCCGATAGCCTGCAGGCATTACAGGCTGATCGTGCCGCGTTACGTCCACCCGTCCACACTGACGATGTCGGCAACTAATCAACGCGCCGTACAGCGTGGGCGGCTCCTTGAGCGAATCGCCCAGCAACGACTCGCTGTCTCAGCAAACTGTGCGCCTATCGTTAGTGCACTTGAAATGGCGGATCAGGTACTGGATGGTGCTGCCAAAACCCGCGCCTGGGTAGAAAAGAACCCACTGGCCGTTGGTGCGGGTTTACTGGTTCTAGTGATCTGGCGCCCCAAAGGGGCGCTCGGGCTCGCTAAAAAGGGCCTGCTCAGTTGGCGGGCCTGGCGTCTGGTTCGTGGCCTGACGCGTAATCTGCTTGCCTAAGCCAAGTCTGGCCAGATGCCCTGCGCGATCATTTGCGCGGTTGCTGCTTCGGCCCAGCCCCTGTTAGCAGCAGGCGATGCCGGACTAGGATGTAACACGCGACCGATCTGCGGCTTCTGTACCACGTCGGCCAGTGCCCGTTCGGCCTGTGCCTGCGCATAAGCGCCTACACCCACCACCCAATCCGGCTGCATGACCTGCACCAGCGCCCGTAGGTGCTCATCACAAGCGGTCAGCACCGGTGCCATTTCTGTCGCAGGCAATTTATCCGGTGTGATATTACGGCCCGAATCAAAGAACGCCAATGGGCAGTAATTTGCCACAAAGTGCTCGGCAAAAAATGCTTCCGGTGTGCCAAATCGCGCCTGAAACAACCCCCATAAGCGTCGCCCGCTGACTTCGGAGCGGGTACAGGCCCAACCTTCGATCGGTCGTTTTGGATTCATGTGCAATGGCTGGCGAATCGGTGCGTTGATACGCAACCAATCATGCACCACCGCCACCTCACCAAATGGCACGCCAACCTGCACCATGCCAAAAGGCCCCGGATTCATCCCGAGAAAAATCACACGCCGTGGTTGCGGCTGCCCACCCCATAAATTTAGATACTGCGTATGTGCCGCCCCCGCATAATCCAGCGGGTTATAGACATGCGTCACGGGCACCGAGAACTTCAAACCATCGAGCTTAGCCGACAGTGTCTGCGCCGCGCCAATCAGCGCCTGGGCGCTCATGCGCGTTGTGGGCTGGCCTGATCGGCAGACCAGGGTGCCACTTTAAATAACAACAGCATGCCGGGAATCGCCAGCACGGCACATAACCAGAAGAATCCGTTCCACCCCATCTGCTCCACCAGCCAGCCCGCCGAAGCATTGACCAGCGTGCGCGGCACCGCAGCCAAACTGGTAAAGAGCGCGAACTGCGTGGCGGTATAAGCTCGGTTGGTTGAGCGCGCAATGAATGCGACAAACGCGGCGGTGCCCAAACCCACACCCAATGCCTCGAAACCAATCACCAGCGCCAGACTCGCCAGCTCCGATGGACCGATACTACTTTGTGGCCCCGCCGAAGCCAGCCACGCGAACCCGAAAATGGAAACCACCTGTACGACCCCGAATAGCCAGAGTGCCCGGTTAATACCCAGCTTGACCATCCACAAACCGCCCAGCAGCCCCCCAATCACAGCGGGCCATAAGCCAGCGTTTTTGGCAACGAGGCCAATATCGCTTTTAGCGTAGCCCATATCCAGATAAAACGGTGTAGCCAGGGCCGTACACAGCGAATCACCAAGCTTGTAGCAAAAAATAAACAGCAACACGGTTGCGGCACTTTTCCAACCAGCGCGCGCCATAAACTCATTAAAGGGCTCGACAATCGCCTGACGCAGGGTACGTGGCGCAAGATCATCGCCTTGGGGTTCACGCACCCAGAACGTGGCGATCACACCCGGCAACATAAAAGCCGCCGTGATCCAGAAGACCTCGCTCCAGGGCAGGTGATCGGCCAGGATGAGCGACACCGATCCGGGGACCAGACCGGCCACGCGATAGGCGTTCACAAATACCGAATTACCCAGACCGAGTTCGTCGTCCGAGAGCAACTCTCGGCGAAAGGCATCGAGGGCAATATCCTGCGTGGCTGAAAACACTGCAACCAGGGCGGCAATCAGCATAATCGTACTGATCTCAGTTTGCGGATCAAAGCCGCCCAATGTACCAATCGCTGCAACGAGTCCTAATTGCGTGATTAGCATCCAGCCACGGCGGCGTCCCAAACGCAGAAAGTTCAAGCCATAACGGTCAAGCAACGGTGCCCAGATAAATTTCCAGGTGTAGGGAAACTGGATGAGCGCAAACAGGCCGATGGTTTTCAAATTCACGCCACTGGAGCGCAGCCAGGCGGGGAGTAAATTTAACAATAGATACAGCGGCAAACCGGAGGCAAAGCCGATAAGCACACAGATTGCCATGTGGCGCGTCCACAGGGCGCGCCACATGCTGTGTTTCTGTTCAACTACGCCGTCGTTCATGCACGGCCCAAACGGTAAATCGCGGTATCCGCCAGGTAATTAATATCCTCGGTGACACGCGCACCATCAGCCAACGCAATTGTTTCGTGGATGACAATACCTTGCGCTGCGCAGAGTGCTTCAAAATCGGCGATGGTAAAAAAACGCACATTGGGCGTATCAAACCACTGGTAAGGCAGCGTTTCTGAGACAGGCATGTGTCCCTGCAAAATTGCCTGACGGTGGGCGTAATAACCAAAGTTCGGAAACGAAACCACCGCTTCATGTCCCACACGCAGCAACTCGTGCAGCAGGCCCACGGTGTTCTGGATCATCTGCAACGACAATGACATGATCACGTGATCAAAGGCACCGTCTTCAAAACCAGCTAGTCCGCGTTCCAGATTCACCTGAATCACATTGACGCCCGCCTTCAGGCAAGCCAGGACGCCCGTCGGATCTTTCTCGATGCCGTAGCCGATGACCTGCTTTTCATCCATCAGACGACGCAGCAGCAGGCCGTCACCACAACCCAGATCCAGCACCCGTTCACCGGGTTGAATCCAGCCGGCAATCGCATCCAGATCGGCGCGCAGATCGGCCAGGTCCAGACGCACGCTTTTACGTGGGGGGGCGTTTACGCTCATAGCACCACCTCATGAAAGTAGGTGCGGAGCACCGCATGGTACTGCGCATCATCGAGCAAGAATGAATCGTGGCCGTGCACACTATCAATCTCGGCATAGCTGACACGGCGGCCGTTATGCACCAATGCGGTCATAATCTCGCGGCTGCGCGCGGGCGAAAAACGCCAGTCGGTCGTAAACGCTACCACCAGAAAATCGGCTTTAGCACCGGCCAATGCTGCATCCAGGTTGCCGCCCGTCTGTTCGGCCGGATCAAAATAATCCAGTGCCTTGGTCGTCAGCAAATAGGTGTTGGCATCGAAGTACCCAGAGAATTTTTCACCCTGATAGCGCAGATAGGATTCAATCTGAAAATCCGTTTCATAGCTGTACTTCAATGCGCCGTCCTTGAGTGAGCGTCCGAACTTTTCGGCCATCTGGTCATCGGAAAGGTAGGTGATATGGCCGAGCATGCGGGCGAGTTTGAGGCCACTGGCCGGCACCACACCTTGCTCATAATAATGGCCGCCATGAAACTCGGGGTCCGTCAGAATGGCCTGTCGGGCCACTTCGTTAAAGGCAATATTCTGCGCCGTCAGCTTCGGTGCCGAGGCCACGACAACAGCATGGCGCAAGCGATCCGGATATGACAGCGTCCATTGCAAGGCCTGCATGCCACCCAGCGATCCGCCAACCACGGCGGCCCAGGTTTGCACACCCAGAGCATCGGCCAGACGGGCCTGTGCCGCGACCCAGTCCTCCACCGTGACCACGGGAAAGTCGGCACCATAAAGCTTACCGTTTTTCGGATTAACGGTATTCGGGCCACTGGAGCCGTAGCAACCACCCAGATTATTGACGCCGACCACAAAAAATTTGTTGGTATCGAGTGGCTTGCCCGGGCCCACCAGGTTATCCCACCAGCCGATGGTGTCGGCCTGATTTGCCGCGTCGGTGTAACCCGCCACATGGTGGTTGCCAGACAGCGCATGGCAGACCAGCACAGCATTACTGGCGTCGGCATTGAGCGTGCCATAGGTCTCATAGACCAGGTTAAATTCAGGCAGTACGGCACCACTCTTCAACGGGAGCGCCGCTGCACAGTGAAAAGTCTGTGGGCGGACTAGGCCGACCGAGCCGGCAATCACATCATTCATGGTTCTAATCTATCAACGGGCCGACGGATCGGCGACGGGCGAATTAAGGCGACGAATCTGCTCACGGATTTGTGCAGGATCATCCAGGCGCAATAATTTACGCACCTGCGGGGCTAATTGTCCTACATCCGAGGTCAGAACCTGCTGTTTCACTTCGAGAATTTGCGACGGATGCATCGAGAAGTGGCGCAATCCCATGCCCAGCAATAATCGTGTCAGCTTCGGGTTGCCGGCCAACTCACCGCAGATCGAGACCGGCACACCGGCTTTTTCACCACCGGCGAGCGTATGCGCGATCAACATCAGCACGGCGGGGTGCAGGGAATCATAAAGCCCGGCCACTTCTTCATCACCACGATCAATCGCCAACGTGTACTGCGTTAAATCATTGGTGCCGATGGATAGAAAGTCCAGTCGCTTCAGGAACATGTTCAGCGCGAGTGCTGCCGCCGGAATTTCAATCATGCCGCCCAACTGGATATCATCACCAAAGGCCACGCGGCGATCACGCAGGGCCTCACGGGCGCGATCCAGCGCGGCACGCGTCGCATCGACTTCCTGTGCATTGGAAATCATTGGGATCAGGATGCGGACCGGACCAAAACGCGCTGCACGCAAAATTGCGCGGAGCTGCACGCCAAACATGGCCGGCTCAGAAAGCGATAGACGAATACCCCGCAAGCCCAGTGCCGGGTTAATCGCACTGCGTGCCTGATCGAGTGCTTTGTCTGCCCCGAGGTCATAAGTCCGGATCACCACTGGCTTACCGGCCATGCCCTTCACCACTTTGCGATAGGCTTCGAACTGTTCATCTTCCGAAGGAATTTCACGACGGTTAAGAAACAGAAATTCGGTCCGGAACAGGCCAATACCATCCGCGCCATTATCTTTAGCGGCCTGCACATCATCCGGTAGTTCAATATTGGCCAGCAGATCCACCCGCACATCGTCCAGCGTCAGCGCTTCGGCTTTTTTCAGGCGCTTGAGTTTGCTGCGCTCCAGCTCAATCTGGGTTTTACGCAGACGATACTCTTCGAGCACGCGTTCATCAGGGTTGATGATGATGACACCGCGAAAGCCGTCAACAATCAGCAGCTCACCATCCTTGATTGCTTCGCGCGCGCCACGCAGACCAATGACCGCAGGGATCGCCATGCTACGCGCCAGAATGGCGGTGTGCGAGGTTGCCCCACCCACATCAGTCACAAAGGCGGCAAAGCGGTGTTCTTTAAAGCTGATCAGATCGGACGGCGGCAAATCATGCGCCACAATAATCTGTTCTTCTTCCTTCACATCCTTGGCGATTTTCGCCGTGCGGCCGATCTTGCCGACACGCCCCAGAAGTTCTTTAATCACGCGTTCGACGACCTGCACCACATCGGCCTTACGCTCGCGCAAATAGGGATCATCGATGGCATCAAACTGTTTGACCAGATAATCCATCTGCTGCACCAGTGCCCATTCGGCGTTGCAGCCCCGTTCGCGAATCAGTGTTTTGGGCACATCGACCAGCTCCGGGTCCTGCAGAATGAGCGCGTGGATGTCGATAAAAGCGCGCATTTCAGCGGCGGATTCCGCCATCTCATCACGCAACCCATCGAGTTCCTCGCGCACCCGGGCGACCGCGTTTTCAAAACGCAATACCTCTTTCTCCAGCTGACGGGCAGGCAGCGTTAAATGCGCTACTTCCAGCGTGGCATGCGACAGCAATTGCGCATGGCCAATCGCAATGCCACCAGAAACACCCAGACCGTGGAGGGTAAAACTCATGCGCTTACTCGCCTTCGCCGAAGTAGTCGTTAATCAGATCGACCAGCGCTTTCATGGCGGTTTCGGCATCATCACCGATCGTTTCAATGGTCACGGCAGTCCCCTTGCCCGCGGCCAACATCATCACGCCCATAATGCTTTTGCCATTAACGCGACGACCGTTACGTTCTAGCCAGACTTCGCTCTGGAACGTGCCCGCCAGTTGCGTAAACTTGGCTGACGCCCGGGCGTGCAGGCCCAGCTTGTTGATGATCTCGACATCCTGGCGCTGTGTGGTCATGACGGTCCTGTTCGTTTCCTGATTAACGATGTGCTAGCGATCTGATTCAGCCGACATGGCCAAGGTGCATTCCGTACCTGCCAGCAGTGCTTTATGCGCGACCTCAGGCAAGGGCTTATTGCGGTAATTGATGGCCCGCAGCAGCATGGGCAAGCTCACGCCGGACAGCGCTTCAACCCGGCCCGGCGTAATTAAACGCGTCGCTACACGGGCTGGCGTGGCTCCAAGTAAATCCGTGAGCACCAGCACGCCCGCACCCTGATCCAGGGTCGTGAGCAAGTGACGGGCTTTGCTTTCTACTTCATCGACGGGTTCATCCTGCCCTGCGCTGAGAATCGCGACTTGCGGTGGCACCTGCCCACACAACACGTGGCGGGTGCAATCGAGCAATGCCTCGCCCAGACGGCCATGCGTCAGAATAAGAATACCTACCGGGTTTGTCGATGTCTCTGTCATAGCGCCTGATTTTATGGGGAAACTTTCTCTATGTCTGGCAGTTTGCCATCATGCGGCTGAAATTTCAGCCGATCGGCCAGATTTGGTGTCACGCGGACGCGACCATCGGCCGTGACCAGCATGACAGACTTCAAGTCTAAACGCTGTGCCATCGGCACCGACGCCTCGGGTCCGGCGATGAATAATGGTTTAGTGAGTACATCGGAACGGACGCCCGCCCGCTCCCCATCCACCACGATCGTGACCGATTGCACATCCGGTGCCGGATACCCCGTGCGCGGATCGAGCAGGTGCGGGTAGCGTTGCCCATCAACCTCGAAATAGCGTTGGTAGTCACCCGAAGTGCCCGTCGCTTCACCATCATGCAATTCCAGCACCGCCAGCGGCCCGGCATAGCGCGGGGCCTGAATCGCCACACGCCAGGCCGCGCCATTCCGCGTCCCCAGCGCCATGACATTGCCACCGATATTGATCAGCGCATTATGTACGCCTGCCGCATGCAAAATCGCGGCCGCACGATCCAGTGCAGTACCTTTCAGAGACCCCCCCAGATCGAGCGACACAGCGCGGTTGGTACTGCTGATCCAGGCACCTTCGTGGTCCTTGATGATTTTAAGCTGCGTTATCGACGGGTGGCTATTCAACCAGTGTTGAATAGCTGCCGTCTGCGGCAGCTGCGCCACGTAGCTGTCTGCATGAAAGCCCCACAATTGAATAAGCTGACCAATGCCCGGGTCAAACAGACCATCCGAGGCTTTGGCAAAGGCCTGGGCTTCCAGCAACAAGTCGGCCATCTCACTCGATACCCGGACCCGTTTACCAGCGGCCAGTGCCGTATTAAGCTGCGTCAGCTCCGAAGGTTGCCAGGCATGGTAGGTGCGATGCATGCGATCAAACTCAGCCAGCACCTCAGCCACCGCAGCGCGCACCTGCGCCTCAGGCAGCGCATCAGCCACCTGAACTTCTACCCGGGTGCCAAAGACGTAAGACTCACTGCTGATGGGTTTCTTCTCGCCGCAGGCACTTAGCCCGAGCACCAGCAAAAGCAGGCATGTGCTAACGCGCAACCAGCGCATGACCTCAGGCACCGAAAGGGTCTGCAGCTTCCAGCTCGAAGGAGGCCGCCATCAACGCCAAACGGGCAATCACGCCATACGCGTAAAAGCGATTAGGGGGCGCATCCGGCGTGGCGCTGTAATCTGGCAAATTGCAGCCCGTCTCAAAGGCCAGCGGCTCAAAATGCATGCCCGGTGCGTTGAGGTTCTCTTCCGGACCACGCGCTGCATGCACCCGGTAAAAACCACCGACCACAAAGCGGTCCATCATATAGACCACTGGTTCTGCGACCGCATCACGAATGGTTTCCAGCGTCGGCACGCCTTCCTGAATAATCACGGACGACACTTCCATGCCCTCCTTGATCACACTCATCTTGTTGCGTTGCTTGCGGTTCAGCCCAATGACCTCACTGGCATCGCGCACCGTCATCACGCCCATACCGTAGGTACCAGCATCTGCCTTCACCACCACGTACGGGTCGGCATCAATCTCATATTCCTGATATTTGCTGCGAATACGATTAAGCAGCGTATCGACGCGTGCCGCCAGGCAATCTTCGCCCACACGCTCGTGGAAATTAATATCCTCACAGGTCGCAAAATAGGGGTTGATACGCCACGCATCGATGCCCACAAGAGCAGCAAAATCCGTCGCGACCCGATCATAAGCGGCAAAGTGCTGGCTCTTGCGACGCACATGCCAACCGGCATGAACCGGCGGAATCAGTGTTTGTCCGGTGGGGGCCTGCAGAATTTCCGGGACGCCCGCCGACAAGTCGTTATTGAGCAACACCATGCACGGATCAAAACCGGCCACGCCCCAGCGCCCGTTCTTCAGTTGCAGAGGCTCCAGCAGCAACGATTGCCCATCATCCAACGCCAGCGTCACCGGTGCCGTCACCTCAGGCGACACCGAACCCAGACGCACCGTCAGACCCGCCTGACGCAACACACCCGCCAGCGTAGCCACGTTCTTGAGATAAAACTGGTTACGCGTGTGATTTTCCGGGATGAGCAGCATATTGCGTGCATCGGGGCAGTATTTCTCAATGGCGGTTTGGATCGCCTGGATACACAGCGGATAAAACGCCGGATTCAGATTATTAAAACCGCCGGGAAACAGATTGGTATCGACCGGTGCCAGCTTGTAACCGGCGTTACGCAGATCCACCGAGGCATAAAACGGCGGTGTGTGATCCTGCCAGGCACAGCGAAACCACCGCTCAATGGCGGTTGTCTGATCCAGAAATCGCTGTTCCAGCGCCAGGAGGGGTCCGGCCAGGGCCGTTGTCAGATGAGGAACCATGTGCCCAGTTTACCGCAAGCGCACCATGCCAGTGCCGCAGTGCAGCGTGCCACTGGTAGAATTGCGGCTTGAAAAAACATCGTCTTAGCGCTTTCCGGGAATACAGATGCTCGTCGCCAATAACATCACCATGCAATTTGGGGCTAAACCCCTCTTTGAAAACGTCTCCGTCAAATTTGGCGAAGGTTACCGCTATGGCCTGATCGGTGCCAATGGCGCCGGTAAATCGACCTTTATGAAGATTCTGTGCGGCGCACTGGAATCCTCGGCCGGCAACGTGAGCAAAGATGTCAACGAGCGCATGGCCTATCTGCGTCAGGACCAATTTGGTTACGAAGACCAACGCGTCCTTGATGTCGTCCTCCAAGGCCACGAAGAAATGTGGGCCTGCATGCAGGAGCGCGACGCCATTTACGCTAACCCGGAAGCCACCGAAGACGATTACATGAAGGCCGCCGAGCTGGAGGCCAAGTTTGCCGAATACGATGGCTACACCGCCGAGTCGCGCGCCGGTGAGCTACTGCTAGGCGTCGGCATCCCTATCGACAAGCACAATGGCCCGATGCGGGAAGTTGCCCCAGGTTGGAAGCTGCGCGTCCTGCTGGCCCAGGCCCTGTTCGCCAATCCCGAAATCCTGTTGCTTGATGAGCCGACCAACAATCTGGACATCAACACCATCCGCTGGCTGGAAGACGTGCTCAACGAGCGCAACGCCACCATGATCATCATCTCCCATGACCGTCACTTCCTGAACCAGGTATGCACGCACATGGCCGATCTGGATTACGGCAAAATCACCACCTACGCCGGCAACTATGATGACTTCATGGAAGCATCGACCCAGGCCCGCGAACGTCAGTCGAATGCCAACGCCAAGGCCAAGGAACGCATTGCCGAACTGCAGACCTTCGTCCGCCGCTTCTCGGCCAACGCCTCCAAAGCCAAGCAGGCCACCAGCCGGATGAAGCTGATCGACAAACTGAAACCGGAAGACGTGAAGCCCTCGTCGCGCCAATACCCGTGGATCCGCTTCGAATACGACGACAAAGACAAGCTGCACCGGCAAGCGGTGGAAATTGAAAACCTCAGCTTTGCCTACCCGGGCAATGAACCTTTGTTCAAGAACCTGTCACTGAACATCAATGCCGGTGAAAAGATTGCCATCATTGGCGAAAACGGCGTCGGCAAAACCACACTGCTCAAGCTGCTCAACGGTGAACTCACACCCACCGCGGGCCATATCAAATGGACCGAAAAAGCCAAGCTTGGCTATTTTGCCCAGGATCACGCCGCAGACTTTGCCGCAGACAGCAACCTGACCGACTGGATCTCGGGCTATGTGCGCGCCGGCGGCTATGAAGGGTCGGATGTAGAAACACTGATTCGCGGCACGCTGGGCCGCCTGCTGTTCTCGGGCGACGATGTCAAGAAATCAGTGAAGGTCATCTCCGGTGGCGAGCAAGGCCGCATGCTGTTCGGTCGCCTGATGCTGTTACACCCGAACATCCTGCTCATGGATGAACCATCGAATCACCTGGATATGGAATCCATCGAATCGCTGAATACGGCTCTCGATCTGTTTCCGGGCACGCTGGTCTTTATCTCGCATGACCGGGAATTTGTCTCATCACTGGCCACGCGCATTATCGAGATCAAGCAGGACCACCAGGTCATCGATTTCCAGGGCAACTACGAAGATTACCTGGCCTCGCAAGGCGTCAACTAATGCAGCAGCGCCCCCGCCCGGGGGCGCTGGCCGGATTGCCGAAGCGGCAAAAAAGTCTCTGCTATCGCTGTCATAGTAAAAAATAATTGGTACTTTGGGTTTTATAGGAATATCTTGTTCACATAGAACCCAAGGAGACCTGTATGACAACCCCAGGCAAATGCCCCGTAATGCACGGTGCCAATACTGAAGCCGGTAACAGCGTCATGGCCTGGTGGCCGAAGGCGCTCAATCTGGATATCCTGCATCAACAAGACACCAAGACGAATCCGATGGGTGCGGATTTCAGCTATCGCGAAGCGCTCAAAACCCTGGATGTCACGGCGCTCAAAAACGACCTCAAAGCCCTGATGACCGATAGCCAGCCCTGGTGGCCGGCCGACTGGGGGCATTACGGTGGCTTGATGATCCGCATGGCCTGGCACTCTGCCGGCACCTATCGTATTGCCGATGGCCGTGGCGGGGCCGGTACCGGCAATCAGCGCTTTGCCCCCCTGAACTCGTGGCCGGATAACGTCAATCTGGACAAGGCCCGTCGCCTGCTGTGGCCGATCAAGAAAAAATACGGCAATAAAATCAGCTGGGCTGATCTCATGATTCTCGCGGGCAACATGGCTTATGAGTCCATGGGCTTAAAAACTTTTGGCTTTGCGTTTGGCCGCGAAGATATCTGGCACCCTGAAAAGGACATTTACTGGGGCTCTGAGAAACAGTGGCTTGAACCGAGTGGCGGGGCGAACAGCCGCTACTCCGGTGAACGTGACCTGGAAAACCCGCTGGCTGCGGTAATGATGGGCCTGATTTACGTCAACCCAGAAGGCGTCGATGGCCATCCAGACCCGCTAAAAACCGCGCAGGATATCCGGGTGACGTTTGCCCGCATGGCCATGAATGACGAAGAGACAGTGGCCCTCACCGCTGGCGGCCACACGGTCGGCAAAACGCACGGCAACGGCAACGCGGCTAACCTGGGGCCGGCACCGGAAGGTGCCGATCTTGATGCACAAGGTCTCGGCTGGATCAATGACAAAGCCCGTGGCATTGGTCGCGACACCGTCAGTAGCGGCATTGAAGGTGCCTGGACCACGCATCCGACGCAGTGGGACAATGGCTACTTCGATATGTTGCTCAACCACGAATGGGCGCTAACCAAGAGCCCGGCAGGTGCCTGGCAGTATGAGCCGGTAAGCATCCGGGAAGAGGATCGCCCCCTCGATGTAGAAGATGCGTCGATCCGCTGCAACCCGATCATGACTGATGCCGATATGGCGATGAAAGTGGACCCGGCCTATCGTCAGATTGCCGAACGCTTCCACAAGGATCCGGCCTACTTCACAGAAGTCTTTGCCCGTGCCTGGTTCAAACTAACGCATCGCGACATGGGTCCGAAGGCCCGTTACATTGGGCCGGATGTCCCGCAAGAAGATCTGATCTGGCAGGACCCAGTACCGGCAGGGCGCAAGGACTATGATGTCAGTGCTGTTAAAACCAAAATCGCTGCCAGCGGTCTGTCGATCAGCGACATGGTCAGCACGGCCTGGGATAGCGCCCGCACCTACCGGGGGTCTGACAAGCGCGGCGGTGCCAATGGCGCACGCATTCGTCTGGCTCCGCAAAAAGACTGGGCAGGTAATGAGCCCGCTCGGCTAGCCAAAGCCTTGGCCGCATATGAACGCATCGCCGCCGAAACGGGTGCCAGTATCGCAGATGTGATTGTACTGGCCGGCAACGTCGGCATCGAGCAGGCCGCCAAAGCTGCTGGCTTCAATGTCAGCGTCCCCTTTGCGCCTGGGCGCGGTGATGCCACACAGGCCATGACGGATGTCGAATCATTTGACGTGCTTGAACCACTGGCTGATGGCTATCGCAACTGGCTGAAAACAAACTACGTCGTTACGCCGGAAGAACTGTTGCTTGATCGCACGCAACTCATGCGCCTGACAGCACAGGAAATGACGGTACTGGTGGGTGGCATGCGCGTTCTGGGCACCAATGCGGAGGGCAGCATGCACGGTGTGTTCACCGATCGCGTCGGCGTCCTCAGCAACGACTTTTTCGTGAACCTCACCGACATGGCCTACATCTGGAAGCCGACCGGCCGCAACAGCTATGACATCGTAGCGCGTGACGGTGGTCAGACGCGCTGGACCGCCACCCGGGTCGATCTGGTATTTGGCTCAAATTCGGTGTTGCGCGCTTATGCCGAGCTCTACGCGCAGGATGATCAGCAGCAGAAATTTGTGGATGACTTTGTCGCGGCCTGGGCCAAGGTCATGCATGCAGATCGCTTTGATCTGGCCAGCTAGTTAAACCTCTGCCTGCCTCAAGCTTGTTGGGGCAGGCACCGCTGGCGATCAGGGTTTTTGCTGCTTGATGGCCTGCTGGGCTTCGTAAGCGGCTTTTTCGGCGGCGCGCTGCTGCTCCGCCGCTTCCCGTTTGGCACGCTTCTCAGCCGCCTTACGATCACGCTCGGCCGAGGCAGCCTGAATTTCGGCATCGGTCTTCAGCGGGGTTGCCGACTGTTCGGCCTCGCGGATTTTGCGCTCCTGCTCAACCTGCTTCAGCGTCTTGCCTTCGTCGATGGCTTTCTTGATGGCCCCTGCAGGCGGATTAGGCTGCCGTAGTTCGGCCGGTGGATTCGCCAGCTGGTTGACCAGACGGCCTTCACGTACTTCACGGTCAATCACTTGGCCTTTGGCTTCGATCACCCGCGCTTTTTCCCGTTCTTCGTAGCGACGCTCTTTGGCCTGATCGATACAGCGGTTAACCAGAATCTTGCTGTAGCAGTTCCAGGTATCAATCTCGAGTTGGCTATCGGCCTCGGCGCGAATCGCTTTGCCTTCCGCCTTGAGCGCCTTCGCCTCCTGGTCGCGTGCGTCGAGTACCGCCGGGTCAAACACAGGCGTGACCGCTGCCGCAAAAAGTGGGGCAGACAGCAGCATCCCGGAGATTACCCCCAGGAAAATCCGAAACGAAGCTGAATAAAATCGGTTCATGCGCCCAGCATTGTAGGGCAGGTGAGCCTGATCGGGTAAAATTTGGCGCTTAACTATTTCTCTTTTTCATCGGGAGTCCCGCCGTGCAAATCGTCTGTCTTGA
>ERZ650301.77-NODE-77-length-21660-cov-12.378338_pt1 | contig 21660 bp, 19 predicted proteins | sample MGYA00376237_ERZ650301 | MGnify/ENA primary metagenome ERZ650301 (study PRJEB26733, sample SAMN07839255) | wastewater metagenome | biome: small river; feature: stream; material: water | place: USA: North Carolina | collected 2016-04-05 ...
TTATTCAGCTTGACGACCAAACTCAAAACTGGGGCCCTATCCGTTCTACTTTGGGCGTGAGTAAGCTGGTCAGTTTTGGCCCGCAGCCAGCCAAAGTGTCGCAAGAGTTCATCACGTTTTTGCAAGATGCGCCCGTTGAAACCATCGAGCGCATGTTTGTACCTGGCGATACCGTGCAAGTCTCCAGTGGCCTCTTCAAAGGGCTAGAAGGTCAATACATGGCGCATGATGGCGAAACCCGTGCTTTTGTGTTGGTCGATTTGCTAGGTCAGCCGCAAAAACTGCGCATGGCTGTTGAGAGTTTGCGGGGGGCTTAGTGCTATTGTTTTGGCCAAATCTTTCTTAGATCATTTCTCAGTAAGTTGTCATATTCAATAGATAATTCAAGGCTTTGCCATTGAGTGAAAGAGCGGTAGCGTGCCTGATTACTTATTAACTAATGACTAAATTTTGACAAAAACCACTTCATCGGTGTTGCCTCAGCACGTTGCCATCATCATGGATGGCAACGGCCGTTGGGCGCAAAAGCGCCATATGCCTCGTGCTGTGGGGCACGCCAAAGGGGCGGCAGGCGTCAAAGTTTTGGTTGAGCATTGCGCCAAACTGGGGGTCAAGTACTTGACTCTTTTTGCTTTCAGCACCGAAAACTGGAAGCGCCCAGAAGAAGAGGTCAGCGCCCTGATGGGGCTATTTGTGCAGTATCTTGAAAAAGAAATGAGTGGATTGGCTGCTGCAGGCGTTCGCCTCAAGGTCATTGGCAATGCAGCCGGTTTTCCTGCAGATCTACAAGACCGCATATGTGCTGCCGAGCAAGCTACGCAGCACAACCAAGTCATTACCTTGGTTGTCGCCGCCAACTATGGTGGCCAGTGGGACGTAGTGCAGGCTGTGAAACGTTGGCAGGCGGCCAATCCTCAGGCTAATGTCAGCGCATTGACGCAAGAACAACTGGCCGAGCATCTCAGCACGGCGGGTATGCCTGATGTTGATTTGCTCATCCGCACAGGTGGCGAGCACCGCATAAGTAACTTCCTTTTGTGGCAGTTGGCCTATTCGGAGTTGTACTTTACAGATACGCTGTGGCCAGACTTTGACCAAGCTGAGCTCGTAAAAGCAATCTCTTGGTATGGTTATCGTCAACGACGATTTGGTTTAACGGCGGGGCAAGTTTTAAGCACTAAATAGTATGGATACAAAAAAAATTGCCATCATTGGTTTGGGGTATGTTGGGTTGCCATTGGCGGTTGAGTTTGGAAAACATCGTTCCGTGCTTGGCTTTGATATCAATCAGCAGCGTATTGCAGAGCTTAAATCTGGGCAGGATCACACGTTGGAATGCACGCCTGAGCAGTTGAAGGGCGCTACTCATTTGAACTACAGCAGTCAATGCAATGAGTTGCAGGCATGCAAAATCTTCATCGTCACAGTGCCCACGCCCGTCGACGGCGCTAATCGTCCGGATATGACGCCCCTCGCCAAAGCCAGCGAGACCGTTGGCAAAGTACTCAAGACGGGCGATATCGTGATTTATGAATCTACGGTATATCCTGGAGCCACAGAAGAGGTCTGTGTGCCAGTGCTTGAAAAGGTGAGTGGGCTTACATTCAATAAAGAGTTCTTCTGCGGCTATAGCCCCGAGCGCATCAATCCTGGTGATAAGGTCAACACGTTGACCACTATCCGCAAAATCACCAGTGGCAGTACGCCCGCTGTGGCTGACGAGGTTGATGCTTTGTATGGCAGCATCATCAAGGCTGGCACTTGGAAGGCTAGTAGTCTCAAAGTAGCAGAAGCAGCTAAGGTCATTGAAAATAGTCAGCGCGACCTTAACATTGCGTTCGTCAACGAGCTATCTGTCATCTTTGAGCGAATTGGCATTGATACTTTGGAGGTTCTTGAAGCCGCAGGCAGTAAGTGGAACTTTTTGCCATTTCGCCCAGGTATGGTGGGTGGGCACTGTATTGGTGTCGATCCTTATTACCTCACGCATAAAGCTGAAGAGCTGGGTTATCACCCTCAAGTCATTTTGGCGGGGCGTCGTATCAACGATGACATGGCCCGCTATGCCGCCAGCAGCGTCATCAAGCGTATGTTGCAAAACGGGATCGATGTGGCGCGCAGCACCATTGGTGTCATGGGTATCACCTTCAAAGAAAACTGTCCAGACATTCGCAACAGCAAAGTTGCTGACTTAGTTCAAGAGCTAGAGCAATGGGGAGCCAACGTCGTTGTGACTGACCCTTGGGCTGAGGCTGATGAGGTTCAGCACGAATATGGCATTCATCTTGGAGTTGTGGATGTCCATAATCAAGTGGATGCGTTAGTGGTGGCTGTTGGCCACAACGAATATCGCGCCATGACGGCTCAGCAGCTTCGTGCTTTGTGCAAATCTGACAAGCCAGTATTGGCCGATATCAAATCCCTTTACAACCGACACCAAGCCGCAGAAGTCGGCTTCACTGTTTTCCGCTTCTAAGCGAACCTTACATATGCAAAACTACACACCCATCACAGGCAGAAAGCTTCGTTTAGCACTCGTTGGTTGCGGTCGCATTGCGGCCAATCATTTTGGTGCGATGGAGGGGCACTCAGAAAATATTGAATTAGTTGATGTGTGTGACATCGATCCCGCAGCGCTTAAAGCAGCAGTGGACCGCACGGGCGTCAAGGGGCATATCCATTTGGCCGATATGCTTAAAACGACGACGGCAGACCTTGTTGTGCTTACCACCCCAAGTGGCCTGCACCCTCAGCAAGCCATGGATGTAGCCAAAGTAGGCAAGCATGTGATGACGGAGAAGCCCATGGCCACGCGTTGGCAGGATGGCTTGCGTATGGTTAAAGCTTGCGACGATGCGGGCGTTCGCTTGTTTGTCGTTAAACAGAATCGTCGCAATGCAACCCTGCAGTTGCTAAAGCAGGCGGTTGATCAGGGCCGATTCGGACGTATCTACAACGTGGCTTTGAATGTATTTTGGACTCGCCCTCAAGATTATTACGACCAAGGCAACGGCTGGCGTGGTACTTGGGAGTTTGATGGCGGCGCTTTTATGAATCAAGCCAGTCACTACATTGATTTGTTGGATTGGGTCATTGGCCCAGTTGAGAGTGTTATGAGTTACACGGCGACTCAGGCTCGCAGCATTGAGGCTGAGGACAGTGGCGTTGCTGTCATCAAATGGCGCAGTGGTGCTATGGGTACGTTGAATGTGAGTATGCTCACCTATCCGAAAAACCTAGAAGGCTCCATCACTATCTTGGGAGAAAAGGGAACCGTTCGCGTCGGTGGTGTGGCTGTGAATGAAATTCAGGAGTGGCAATTCTCTGATGCGTGCCCAGAAGATGAAGAAATCAAAAAAGCAAGCTACGCTACCACCAGCGTGTACGGTTTTGGTCATCCTTTGTACTACGACAACGTCATCAAGACCCTGCGTGGAGAGGCAGAGGCTGAGACAGATGGACGCTCGGGTCTTAAAAGTTTGGAGCTATTAGTTGCCATGTACCGTTCGGCCAAAGATGGTGTGAAGGTGCCATTGCCTTTGGACTGTTGAAAATGCGCTACCCCAAAGTCACCATCCACTCATCTGCCATCGTTGATGAAGGGGCCGAGATTGGCGAGGGTAGCCGCATATGGCACTTCGTTCACGTGTGCGCTGGCGCGCGCATTGGCAAAGAGGTTTCCCTTGGACAAAACGTGTTTGTGGGCAACAAGGTGAATATTGGTGATCGCTGCAAAATTCAAAACAACGTTAGTGTGTACGACAACGTCACATTGGAGGATGGTGTCTTTTGTGGTCCTAGCATGGTTTTCACGAATGTCTACAATCCACGCTCTTTAATTGAGCGCAAAAATGAATACCGCAACACCTTAGTCAAAAAAGGTGCCACTTTAGGCGCCAACTGCACAATTGTTTGCGGCATAACACTCGGTGAGTTTTCGTTTGTAGGCGCAGGTGCTGTTGTTAACAAAGATGTTTCGTCTTATGCATTAATGGTAGGTGTGCCTGCTCGTCAAATAGGCTGGATGAGCGAGTTTGGTGAGCCGCTCAACTTACCCACTGAAGGTCAAGCGTATGCAACTTGCCCGCACACAGGTGACCTATACATCTTGAGTGGCGCCACACTAACGAAACAAACTAAGTCATAGTCATGGAATTCATAGACCTCAAAAGCCAATACCAACGTCTGAAGAAAGACATTGATGCAGGTATTCAGCGTGTGCTTGACCACGGCCAATACATCCTAGGACCAGAGGTGGTCGAACTGGAAGAAAAGCTGGCCGCTTACGTAGGTGCTAAATATTGCATCAGCGTCGCCAACGGCACAGACGCATTGCAAATTGCACAAATGGCTTTCGGTATTGGCCCGGGGGATGAAGTGATTACCCCAGGTTTCACTTACATTGCTACTGCTGAAACTGTTGCCTTGTTGGGCGCAAAGCCTATATATGTCGATATTGACTCCCGCACTTACAACTTAGACCCGGCGCGGCTTGAAGCTGCTATTACCCCTCGTACTAAGGCCATCATCCCAGTTAGCTTGTATGGCCAATGCGCCGACTACGATGCCATCAATGCTATTGCAGCCAAGCATGGCATCCCTGTTATTGAAGATGCAGCTCAAAGTTTTGGCGCAACTTATAAAGACCGTAAAAGCTGCAATCTCACAACGATTGCCTGTACTAGCTTTTTCCCAACAAAACCGCTTGGATGCTACGGGGATGGGGGCGCCATTTTCACTAATGATGATGAGTTGGCCAAGGTTATGCGTCAAATTGCTCGTCATGGACAAGATCGACGATATCACCATGTCCGCGTGGGGGTCAATAGTCGGCTGGATACGATTCAGGCGGCTGTGTTGTTGCCCAAGTTGCATGTGTTGGACTTTGAAAAGTCATTAAGAGAAAAGGTGGCAAGAAAGTACAGTCAAATATTAGAGCAATCTGAAATAACCGTCCCATATATCGATCCATGGAATTCAAGTGCATGGGCTCAGTACACAATTCAGATAAGATTTCGAGATGAAATTCAAAGTGCTTTAAATCGTCTAGGAATTCCTACGGCAGTCCATTACCCTATACCTCTAAACATGCAACCAGCAGTGGCAGATGAAGCAGCACAAGTGCTTGTCGGTAATAAGGTTTCTGACTGTGTATTGAGCTTGCCAATACATTCAGCATTAACAGAAAATGTGGTGTCCGATATTGCCATCCAGTTAATAGATGAATTGCAAAAAATGAAAATCTGAGTGACTAATATATAAAATGGTCATAAATAAGATATCGACACTAATAGCTGGTTCTGCTTTTGCCCAGTTTATTTCATTTGCAGCGGCCCCAATATTGACCCGCCTTTATAGTCCAGAAGATTTCGGAACTTTATCAATTCTTTCAGGGTGGGTGGGGGTCTTAGCTGTGCTTGTAACAGGAAAGTACAGTGAGGCAATTGTTCTCCAGAAAAAAGAATCTGATGCAGTGAATCTTTTTGCTCTATCTGTAATAATTACGGTGATTTTTTTTTCATTAACGGGCCTCTTTTTATATTTATATTCAGAACAGATAAGAGCGTTACATGATCTGAAAAAAATTTATGATTGGTATTGTATTTTGATATTATTGGTGCTTGTAAATGGGTTGCAACAAGCTGCATCGGGCTGGGTTAATCGAGGTGAAAAATATAACACGATAACTGCCTGTAAAGTTATACAAGTGTTGGCAATATCAACTACTGCGATTGTTATGCCTATTGTAGGTTTTGGAGGTGGATTAATTTGGGGTGAGTTGGCTGGGGCTTTGCTTGCTTGTGTATATATTTATTATGAAATTACTCCCGATTTAAAGAGTTTAGGTGGAAATGTTTCTATGGGGCGTATGAAGGAGTTATCGATGCGTCATGTTGTATTTCCAACAATTAACTTATTGCACTCGCTATCGGATGTATTCCAAGTGACAGGCGTGGTTTTTTTGATATCAATTAATTATGGTGATCGTGTGTTGGGGTGCTATGCATTGGCCATGAAGGTTATGCGGGCACCAATTTCCATGATTACATCGTCAGTGGCTCAGGTGTTATATGTGAGACTGATTAATGATTTTAATAGTGGGCGCGATATGCGTGTTTTATTAAATAAATTCATGATAATAGTGGGGGTTGGAGTTCTGCCTGTTTATACTGCGTTAATGTTGTTTGGTGCACCGCTATTTGAATATTTATTTGGTTCCCAATGGAGAGATGCTGGTGTTTATGTGCAATTATTAAGTCCTTGGGTTGGGCTTAGTGTTATATCGTCAGTAATGTCATTCTTGCCCCTCATTGTGGGGGAGCAGAAGAAATTTTTCATAATTTCACTGATCGGAAATAGTATTCCAATCATTGTATTTCTCTTGCTGCCTTACATCGATTTTGAAATACTTGCATCGTTAAGGCTCTTGGGTTGCGTGATGGTTATACATGCTTCACTGTCTGTTGTGTGGCTCTACAGACTATCAAATCGTAAATACATGGAAGCTTGACAATGAAAAAAATAATTTTATTACTCGGTAATAGCCATTTCGCAAAAAAAATAATATCTGAAATTCAATTCGAAGGTAATGGTTATTACTTTTATTGTGACACTAGCAACAACATTTGGGATGCTATCAAATATGTTCTATTGATTCCATTTTCTAGTATCGTCTATTCTATTTCTGGGACAATCAATCCGGGTTATGCGCTGCAATTGGCTCTTTTCCTCAAAAAGAAAATTTTTTTGCATTATGTGGGTTCTGATGTTACTGGTTCGATTAAAGATCTTCAGTTGGGTCGATATAGTCAAGATTTGATGTCGCATGCTAATTTTGCTGCAAATGCGCCATGGTTAGTAGATGAGCTAATTGATATTGGCATTACTGCTAAATTCATTCCAACATACGTGGAGAACGATCCGTATATTAGTTCTGTAAAAAAGAAGTTTAGTGTGCTTACTTATTTGGGAGAGGATAAGGAAAATTTTTATGGTTTGCAGTATATTCTACATTTAGCTGAAGTTTTTCCAGGCTTAGAGATTAACGTAATAGGTACAAATAATCATTCGATTTTTGAAAATTTCCAAAACATCCAATCACACGGGTGGCAAAGTCGAGGTAATTTGCTAAGGTTAGTTAATGAAAATCTGATTATGATTAGGATGACTGAGCATGATGGATTGGCTCATTTGGCAGTAGATGCGATGCTTTGCAAAAATTGGGTAATAAGACCCCTTCAATGTGACGGAGTTATTAATGCAAAAAACCAAGAGGAGATGATAAGAGCTATTTTGGATTTACAGAATTTGTGGTCACAGCAAGATGATTATGCTTGTAATGATATCGGGTTTCGTTGGGCACTTGAAAATTGCTCAAAAAATATTTCATTAAAACGAATAAAAGATTATATATTTGATTCGTAAAGGGGTGATTGTATGTTTGATGGTTGCAACAGAAAAATAAGAAGAATGTCACGGTGAGGTGGCAGTCAAAGTATTGAAAAGTGTTTTTAGTTCAAATTAATGTTTAAATTATTGATTGAGTCAATGAGGCGATTGAATTGCTATTTGAATAACACTCATGCTAATGGGCTCTGAGGATAATCAAAATTCCCACTAGTAAATCATGGTAAATAATAACCTGTGGGCAATCCTCACTTGTTTAGTTTGATGATTTTATTTGTATAAAGTAAGGTAATATTCTAATGTGCCGAGTCAAATTCCTAGATGGTTTGCGTGGATGGGCATCATTCTCTGTTTTGCTTAGCCATCTGTGGGTATGCCTTTTAATGTGGAATTTCCCAGAGTATGCATTAAGTGACGAGCTGGGTGTCAGCCTCTTAGAGAAGGAAAATTATTTTGGAATGGTATTTTTTATATTTTTTCGCTTTGCTACCGATGGTCATTTAGCTGTGTTTGTTTTTTTTGTTTTGTCTGGTTATGTTTTAACAGCCTCGTATTCAGCATCAAATGTATTAAGTGAATTGATTGGTTTGATTTTCGGGCGATACCTAAGATTAACTATATTTGCTTTGGTGGTTAATCTGCTGATATATACGGGTATGAGAATTGAAGTTATTTCCAAAATTACAGAGTTGCACTATTCCTCGGAGGCGATAGAGTGGATTTCAAAATTTTATAATTTTGAACCGAGTCTGTTAGGGGTGTTGAAATTCACCATTTACGACATGTATTTCAATTACACTGTGGCCAGTACTTATAATGCTTCATTGTGGACTATGCGATATGAGTTTTTTGGGTCTGCATTACTATATATATATATGCATATAACAATGGGCAATATTCATAAAGTGTGGGACATTTTTTTGGCCGCCATTCTTCTTTTTAAAATGCCAATAATCGCATGTTTTCATGTGGGAAGTCTATTGTATAGAGTTGACTTGAGAAAATGCGATATTTGGCTCAGGAGGGTGTTGGGATCTCAGATTTTAGAATATATTGCAATTGCAGCCCTAATATTTGTAGGCGGTTTTTCATCAATGTATCGACTGAATGATCAGGTTGTGGCTTTATATGCAATTTTGATTGTGCTATTTGTCTTATTGTCAAAGTATGTTCAACGATGGCTGGAGTCGTCCGTGTCCCAATTATTGGGGGAGATATCTTTTCCATTGTATTTAGTGCAGATGCCCATAATTTTCATATTCACCATTAATATTATTAATGGATTTGGATTTTTGGGTATTTTTCCGAATTTAAAAGTTTTTTTAAATTTTTCAATATCTGTTTCCGTTGCAATTTTATTTGCATCTGTTATACGTCCAATCGAAATTTTTTGTATTAGGATGTCGAAAATAAGTTCGAATCTGGTTGTTGAGTGGTTTCGAGGTTTTAATTCGCGTGATTAGTCTAATTTGCGTTTGATGCCAGAGTGTGAGTTGTTACTATAAAATGCAAAGATGGTTTGAAGAATAAGTATGAAGAGTAGCTGCTCGACTCTGCTGTGTACTAATTAATTTCTTCATTCAAATGTATGCTCGTGTGAGGTGATGGTTGTCTCAAGACGCTTGATAAGAAAAGCCGTAAAATATTCCGTGTTTCGCACGCATGAGTCGTTTTCCTTAAAATTATCGATGGTGCTATGAAAAAAAAGATTTTGCTAATTCTTCCCGGAGTATGGTCGATGGGAAAGAATAAAGGAATGCCCTCTGTTCATCAGCTAGTTTTAGAGCTTCAAAAGAGATTTGACGTTTCTATGCTGACCCCGGATAAGGGGGTAAATGAGGGCGACTATTCTGCGGTGAATATTTTTCACATTAGTACAATTCCTTGTGTGTGGAAAAATAAATATATACAATTTTTATTTGCTAGAATTAACTACATATGGGCCTGTGTATACGTTCTAGGGCATGGGTTAATCGGACGATATAAATATGATCTTGTTTATGCTAATTATGCATTGCCCGGCGCCAAGGCGCTTTCTATGCTGTGGTCAATCCCTTTGGTTGTAAGAATATATGGCACTTTTCTTTATCCTGTATTGTCCAGTTTTATTCAGAAAATAATAAAATACGAAGAAATATTTCTATTTAATTTGAAGGCAAATTTATATGTGATTACGGATGATGGAACGTCTGGTGATGTTGTTGCAAGATATTACGGTATAGATCCATCAAGAATATTATTTCTTATGAATGGTGTTAATTCGCCGGCTCAACATTCCTTTAGTCGTAAAGATGTTAATCTTCCTCAAGAGGCTAAGATTTTATTGACAACTAGCAGGCTGGCTAATTGGAAGCGCGTCGATAGGATAATTAAGGCTATGCAAAAGACATCTGCCAATAATTTAGTGCTAATGATTGCTGGTGATGGTGCTGAGTTAGTTAATTTAAAAAAAATGGCAAATATGGATCCACGGATACTGTTCCTAGGTGCTCTTGATGGGGTGATGATTGAAAAATTATTCAGTATTTGTGATTGGTACGTCACGATGCATGATGTATCAAACATAGGTAACCCTACTTTGCAGGCTCTGAAATCTGGCGTGCCAGTATTAACCTGTGCGACAGGAAACACTGAAAAACTAATAAATATGAAATCTGGTAATGGAATTTGTATTGAATTTGATACTGAACTGGAATTAATCAATAAGATCTCACATATTTTCAATGACATATCGTTGAATATCATTGATGCACGTGATTTCAAAGATGGAGTGAGAAATTCAGCATCTAAGATAAATTCTTGGCCCGAAAGAATTCATTTGGAAATTAATGCAATAGAGAAGTTAATATGAAATTTGTAAATTGGTTTCTCAATAAATTGGGCGTGTTTTATAAGTTGTTGGTAAGACTTTATTGGGATGTGAAGCTAAGTCATTCTATATTTTACTTTTCAAAAGATACTCCTTCGATTTCCAATACTGCATACAAAACACAAAGTGTGGACTATTTGCTACTGATCGAGGCGTTAAAATTGGTTCCGTTTGATTCGTTCTCTGGAATCAGAATTGCTGATGTTGGGTGTGGGGCCGGAAGATTGCTGGCCTACTTGAATAGCAGAAATCAACGAAACATTTATACAGGATACGAAATTAATCATAATATTGCAGAAGATGCTAAGAAATTCTTTTCTTCAATAAGCAATGTTAATATTATTCTAGGAGATGTGCTGGAAGAGGAGTGCAATCATGATTTTTATATTCTTTTCAATCCATTCCCCAGTGAGGTTTTTTCGAGATTTTTGAGGTTGATTGGAAAAAGAGGGATAATTTTGTACATTAATGCGTCTGATCAACATGTCGAGGTGGCCAACTCATATGAGTTTCTATATGAAATTGAATGTGTGGTTTTGAATAAACCTATTTGCAGTATAGATGGTACCAAGGTTATTTTGCTGCACTCGAAGTAGACTTAAATAAGGTGATATGAATGAGTCAGATTTTAGATTGTGAATTCATAAAACTCGAATCATTAGATAAAACTGAGTGGATTGAGTTTCTCGAGAAAGTTAACGATCCTCCGTTTTTCTCGAAAGTTTCTATGCTGAGAGCGGTTGAGGCTTTGGCGTGGACTGTTTGCCTTTTTATTGGTCGAAGAGATGGCCGTATTTCTTTGGCAGTTCCATTGGCGACAAAGAAATATGGATTTTTCAAAATTGCACGTGGCTTTCCTTTGGGTCTATACACTGGACTAATTTCTTTGCCAAATATTGGTAATCTTGAGAAGGAGGATTTTTTAGAGAAATTAATTGATGCGCTCAAGTCTTATTCTTCTGTTAGTTTATTTTTCGATCCATTTGACAATTTTTCACAGCAATTCATGTTGAATAAAATAAACTGTGAAAAATTCTGTAGTGAATATGCCGCATCGATTGTTGATTTGAGTATTTCTAGCGAAGAGATTCGATCTAAATACAAACATGGCGTTCGTAAAAATATCAGGCAGGCAATTGAGAAGGGCGTCAAAATAAACGAAGTTACTAATGTTGAGGAACTCGAGCAGTTTTATGAGTTGGCTACTTATATCTACAAATTCCACACAAAGAATATGCCTTATACTTTTGAATTTTATGAGAGACTATTTGTCTCAAATGAGGTGAAGTTTCTATTGGCAAAGGTGGATGGGGCGGTGGTGGGGGGCTCTATCCATCTAAGCGATGCTTTGCAAAGCTTTAATTTGTTAACTGTGGCATATAAAAATTATAATAGCTTTCATTCAAACACACTGTTAATCAATCACGAAATTGAGCGTGCAAAAGTTAGTGGTGTTCATTTTTATAACCTTGGAGCCTCGCCTTTGGGGGGGGCGCTTATTTCGTTCAAAAACTCTTGGGGCGCGAAAAATATATACTATCGTACATACCAAAAAAATACTAACCTATATCGGTTGATTGATCGGGTGCGCCATTTTGTATTGGTCGCCATGAAATTGTTTTTAAGATGATACGCTATGTATTGATTGGCGATGCACAAAGTCCTCATTTGTTAAAGTGGGCGCGAGCATTGCATGGGCGGGTAAATTTGTGGGTTGTTTCTAGTCGCGGGTTTTTGCCAGATTTTGATGCATTTCTACCTTTTGAAAAACGATTTATTTTCGATGCCTCTCCTGGATGGTGGGGGTGGGTCAAAGTTTTCTTAAAAATAAATAAATTAGGCAATTGGCTAGTTAAAGTAGACGGAGATTGGATAAATCCGCATTACCTGAGCTCTCATGGACTTCTGGCAATATTGGCTCAACGTATGTTTGGTTTGCGTGCGCGGCTGGTCGGTTCGGCCTGGGGGAGTGATGTATTAATTGCTCCTCGTAAGGGATTGCTTCAGCGACTGTTGCTAAAATGGATCATAGATGAGTGTGATGTAATGACTAGTGACTCTCATTACGTTGCTGATTCTATGCGCATGTTGTGCCCTTGCGATGTGATAGTTTTTCCTTTTGGTTTGGATTGCCTTCCCGACCTAGAGCTTAAAAATGAAAGATTGTTTTTTACCAACCGTAGTTTGGAACCAATTTATAGACCGTTGCGTGTCCTAGAGGTTTTTAAAAAAATATTATATAGATGGCCGGATGCTCGTTTAGTTATTGCAAATAACGGTAGTATGCAGGAAAATCTTAAACGATGGGTCGTTCAGGCTGGTTTAAATGGAAGTGTTGAGTTCGTCGGACGCTTAAGTCCTTTGGAGCAATCCAAATATTACGCTCGGGCTAGGTGGTTTTTTAGTCTTCCGTCCAGTGACGCAGTATCTGTTTCTATATTGGAAGCTATGTCCCATGCCTGTTATCCAATTGTCTCTGATTTGCCTGCGAATAGAGAGTTGATTGATGATCGTTTGAATGGATTGGTACTGACGGATGGAGAGATGTCGGTGGTGGATTTGTTACCTAGTGATATTTCAACTCTTGATATGATTGGAAGGAGGAATCGGGACTGGATAAGACTAAATGCACTATTTGAACCATCTATTCAACAATTTTTAATTCGCTTGCACGAGTTGCCTGTCTCTTAATGGTCACTTGGTCTATTTAAGGTGAGTAAATGAAGCTAGTTACAGTGTTAGGTGCACGTCCTCAGTTCATAAAGGCGAGCGTTGTGTCGCATGCAATACAAGAGTCTGGTCTGATGCAGGAGATATTGGTTCATACGGGGCAACACTTCGATGCCAATATGTCGGATGTTTTTTTTGATGAGTTGGGCATGCAAAAGCCAAATCATCTTTTGGGTATTCACGGTGGTGGTCACGGTGAAATGACGGGGCGAATGCTGGAAAAACTCGAGCTAATTATGCAAGCCGAGCGCCCAGATGCTGTACTTGTATATGGAGATACCAACTCCACCTTGGCTGGTGCTTTGGCGGCCGTAAAGTTACACATCCCGGTCGCACACGTCGAAGCTGGGTTGCGCAGTTTTAATATGGCGATGCCCGAAGAGGTGAACCGCATTCTGACGGACCGCGTCTCTCGCTGGTTGTTCACCCCCACGCAGGCTGCTACGCAGCACTTAGCGCGTGAAGGTGTGGAGTCTACTGCCATCGAAGAGGTGGGTGATGTGATGTATGACGTGGCTTTGCACCACGGTCAGCGTGTGAACACTGCGGGCCGTGTATTACAGCGGTTAGCTCTAGCCCCAGGCAGTTATGTGTTGGCCACCGTGCACCGAGCTGAGAACACAGACCACCCCAGGCGCTTGCAATCCATTGTGGATGGTCTAGAGGCGGTGGCTCGGCAAATACCCGTGGTTTGGCCTATGCACCCACGTACCCGTGGTGTGTTACGAAATATGGGGCGGTTGGCCAGTCTGTCTCCTGGCTTACTCTTGCTCGACCCCGTGGGCTACTTGGATATGGTGCAACTAGAAAAGTATGCTGCAGTCATCGCCACTGATTCGGGAGGGGTGCAGAAGGAGGCGTTCTTTTATCAGGTGCCATGTGTCACATTACGCGATGAAACTGAATGGGGCGAGTTGGTCGATGCAGGTTGGAATAGGTTGGTGCCTCCAACGACGGCCATGGCCGTGGCTGATGCTGTTTTGGCAGCCATCAATCAGATGGGGTGTGACGTAAAGCCCTATGGTGATGGCTATGCTGCTAAGCGCATTGTGCAAACACTCGAAACCAGTTTAATTAAGTGAATATCCTGCTAATCAACCATTACGCAGGTTCGCCACGGCATGGTATGGAATTCAGGCCCTACTATTTGGCTCGTGAATGGGTGGCAGCGGGGCACCGAGTTCAGATTATTGCGGGCAGTTATTCGCACATTCGGGCAAAGCAGCCCCATATGTCTGAAAGCATTGTTACGCATCAAGAAATCGATGGCATTGATTACTGTTGGTACCCAACACCTACTTATACGGGCAATGGGGTGGGGCGCGTCAAAAGTATGCTGTCTTTCATCGGGCAGTTGTGGTGCAGAGCCAAGCAGATTGCGTTGAGTTTCAATCCCGATGTGGTCATCGCTTCTAGCACCTACCCGATGGACATTTGGCCTGCCAAGAAAATTGCAGATTTAGCGGGGGCCCAATTGGTGTACGAGGTGCATGACTTGTGGCCGCTCTCCCCCATGGAGCTGGGTCGTATGTCACGCTGGCATCCTTTCATCATGTGGGTGCAGTGGGCGGAAGATTACGCCTACAAGCATGCAGACCGTGTGGTGTCTATGCTGCCTAAGACGTTGGATTACATGGTGTCGCGTGGCCTAGATGCTGAAAAATGGGCCTATGTGCCCAATGGGGTGAATTTGGTCGAGTGGCAGTCACCCGTCGACTTGCCCTACGGTGTGCAAAAAATCATCAATGCAATCAAGATAGACGGCCTGCCCATAGTGGGCTATGCGGGGACGCACGGTCTTGCCAATGCGTTGGATGTCCTCTTGGATGCGGCGCTTCTGTTAAAGGGGAAGGCACAAGTGCTGCTGGTGGGAACGGGGCCGGAGCGCAAGCGTTTGTTGCAGCGTGTGTCCACCGAGGGGCTCGATAATGTGACTATGTTGCCCTCGGTTCCCAAAACAGCTATTCCGAAGTTGTTGGCGCAGATAGACATAGCTTATATTGGGTGGAATCCAAATCCTTTATACCGCTTTGGTGTATCGCCTAATAAGTTGATGGACTACATGATGGCAGGCAAGTCAGTAGTTCATTCTGTCCGCGCGGGCAATGACCCCGTGAGGGAGGTCGGTTGTGGACTGACCGTGCCACCCGGTGATTCGATCGCCATTGCGCTTGCTGTTCAGCAGCTCTTACAACTCGATTCTGATGCGTTACAAAAGATGGGCAACCTAGGTAAGAGGTTTGTCATCGATCATCGTACTTACCCCACTCTCGCAGATCAATTTTTGCAGATCTGCCGAAAATGAGCTTATTAACTCGTTGTGAAGCATTGAGAACTATGAATTTTCTGCCCTTTGCCCTCCCTGAAATCGGTGAGGAAGAAATTGCTGAGGTGGTGTTGGCCTTGCGCTCTGGTTGGGTGACTACTGGCCCTAAGGCGAAGCAATTTGAAGCTGACTTTGCTGGCTATTTGGGGGGCGGCTTGGAGACAGTTGCCGTCAATTCGGCCACAGCTGGCTTGCATTTGGGGTTGGAAGCATTGGGCATCGGTCCCGGTGATGAAGTGATCACCACCACGCACACCTTTACAGCCACAGCTGAAATTATTCGCTACTTGGGCGCAGACCCAGTGTTTGTGGATGTAAATGTGGACACGTTGTGTATTGATGTGGATGCGGTGGCGAAAGCCATAACACCGCGAACGAGGGTGGTCATTCCTGTGCATTTTGCGGGGCGGTCCGCTGACATGACTCGTCTGTTAGCTTTGGCCAAAGAGCATGGCATCAAGATCATGGAAGATGCAGCGCATGCTCTGCCCACTACATGCGATGGCCGATTGATTGGAACACTGGAAAGCGATGTAACGGTGTTCAGCTTTTATGCTAACAAGACTATCACCACAGGTGAGGGCGGCATGCTGGTGACCCGAAACCCTGAGTTGGCCAAACGGGCGCGGATGATGCGCCTGCACGGTATTAACCGTGATGCGTTTGACCGTTTTACATCCAAAGCGCCCAGTTGGTATTACGAAATCGTAGCGCCGGGTTTCAAGTACAACATGACTGATATCGCTGCTTCGATGGGTATTCACCAGCTCAGGAAAGCGAATATGTTTCAACAAAAGCGTGCACATATTGCAGCTTTGTACGATGAGGCTTTAGTGGGCCTGCCTATTATTCGCCCACCTCATGCGGCATCTGGGGATGTGCATTCGTGGCATTTGTATGTGACTCAGCTAAGTGACGCCACCAATGTGCCGCGTAATGTATTCATTGAGCGTATGTTTGAACAAGGCATTGGTTGCAGTGTGCATTACATCCCGCTGCATTTGCAGCCGTATTGGCGTGACACCTATCAGTTGGCACCCGAGATGTTTCCGGTGAGTCAACGAGTGTTTGAGCGTACAGTGTCATTGCCGCTATATACCCGTATGACAGAATCAGACGTGGGTCGAGTGGTCTCGGCTGTTAAAAAGGCGTTGCGCTGATGGTTAAGCGGCTATTTGACTTGTCGGCCAGTTCGCTCGGATTGTTGGTGCTCTCGCCGCTATTCTTTGTGCTTGCGGTGTGGATTCGATTGGATTCGCATGGCCCTATATTTTTTCGACAAGAACGGGTTGGGCGTGGAGGTCGACTTTTTCGCATTCACAAGTTCCGCACAATGGTGCTTGACGCAGAAAAAGAAGGCTTACAGATTACGGTAGGTACCGATGTCCGTGTCACCCATGTTGGGCTTTGGATGCGTAAATACAAATTAGACGAATTGCCTCAATTGTGGGATGTCTGGCTCGGGAATATGAGTTTGGTTGGGCCACGTCCTGAAGTGCCGCGTTATGTGGCATGCTACCCAGCAGACGTGCGGGAAATCGTGTTGTCCGTGCGGCCAGGAATAACAGATAGAGCTTCAATTGAATTTAAGAGCGAAAACGAGATACTTGGGCGTGCTACCGACCCTGACATTGCTTACGTGCAAGAAGTTTTGCCTATTAAGTTGAGTTATTACCAAGACTATGTTGTTAATAAAACATTTTGGTCGGATATGTGCATTATTTTCAGTACGTTGAGGGCTTTGACGAAGTCATGAAAGTAACAACGTTGACCAATTATTTGTTGCTTTTGCCGCGACCCGTTAAACGTGCATTGGCTCTAGGTGCTGATGCCTTAATGTGCGCCATTACCGTGTGGGGGGCATTCAACTTAAGGCTAGAGTCTTGGACTTTGTGGTCGCATGCCCATTTTGTTGCGTTTGCTGGTAGCGCAGCATTGGCTTTGCCTTTGTTTGTCGTGTTTGGTTTGTATAGGGCAATATTTCGCTATGCGGGCTTGCCAGCTTTGATGACGGTCATGAAGGCTGTTGCACTTTATGCCATTTTTTATTGCTTCATATTTAGTGTCGTGGTGATGCCTAATGTGCCGCGAAGTATTGGTGTTCTTCAGCCTTTACTACTCTTATTAGGTGTAGCGCTTTCTAGAGCGTTTGTTCGCTACTGGCTTGGTGGTATTTATCAGAGAGCTATTGAGAGTGACGGTCTGCCTCGAGTTCTGATTTACGGAGCTGGATCTGCTGGACGGCAATTGGTGGCGGCACTTAAAACCAGTTCCGAACTCTTGGTTGTGGGACTATTGGATGATGATGACCGTCTGCATGGACAAGTACTTAACGGTCTAAAAATTCATAATCCGGTGAACATTGTGAGCTTGGTATCTAAGCTGCGGGTGACGCAAGTGTTTCTAGCGATGCCGTCTGCATCGCGCGCTCGGCGAAATGAAATATTAGAGCTAGTACGTACAGCTCAAGTGCAGGTGCGTACCCTGCCAGGTGTGATGGAGTTAGCACAAGGTCGTGTACAAGTGTCTGATTTGAAAGAGTTAGACATTGAAGATTTACTAGGCCGAGATCCTGTGCCACCGACTCCATTCCTATTGGCTAAGAATATTACGGGTAAGGTTGTTATGGTCACAGGAGCCGGAGGCTCTATTGGTTCAGAGCTGTGCAGGCAAATCATTAGAGTCAAGCCTAGAGCGGTGTTGCTTGTAGAGCTGACAGAGTTCGCTTTGTATACCATAGAGCATGAGTTGCAATTATTGTTACAAGATGTATCTAAACTAGACGGCATAAAGTTGATACCCCTGTTGGCCAATGTGCGCGATGACGTACGAATGAACGACATCCTGCGTATATGGACACCAGATACCGTTTACCACGCTGCGGCCTATAAGCATGTGCCCTTGGTCGAACACAACTTAGTTGAAGGGGTAAAAAACAATGCATTGGGTACGTTGAATATGGCCCTGCTGTGTGCCAAATATGGTGTTTGCGACTTTGTATTGATAAGTACCGACAAGGCTGTGCGTCCCACCAATGTAATGGGGGCCAGCAAACGGTTGGCTGAAATGGTGTTGCAAGCACAGGCTGATGTTATGGCGCTAAGCCGAGGCAAGACATGCTTCAGCATGGTACGGTTTGGAAATGTGTTGGGCTCATCAGGCTCTGTCGTGCCCTTGTTTCGTAAGCAAATTAAAGATGGTGGCCCTATTACTCTGACGGATGAGCGCATTACTCGTTATTTCATGACCATTCCCGAAGCCGCACAACTTGTGATTCAGGCTGGGGCGATGGCAAGCGGTGGGGAAGTGTTTGTGCTGGACATGGGCGAACCTGTAAAGATTATTGATTTAGCGAGGCGCATGGTTGATTTGTCTGGTCTGGCATTAAAGGATGAGAGCAATCCAAAGGGTGACATTGAAATTCAAGTCACAGGCCTGCGACCGGGGGAAAAGCTCTATGAAGAACTGTTGATCGGCGACAACCCTTTGCCGACTGGACATTTACGCATCATGAAGGCGCACGAAGACTTTTTGCCAATGGATGAGCTAAAAGCGGGCTTGTCAGAGTTGACATTTGCGCTGGATGCCAACGATGCACTTTTGATACGTAGTGAATTGAGAAAGTTAGTGCCCGATTACCAACCCGATGGTGAGGTGGTTGATTGGGGGCATTTGGCCCATAAAAGTAACAAATTAGAGGCATTTTAGCGATGGCAAAAATATCACCGACAGTTTCTGACGGCTCGCTGAATTTAAATGCAGCCGTAGTGCTAGTGTCGGTTTTGGGGTGGGGCGTATTCACTTCCGTAGCCTTGACCAATATTGCTGTCCTCGGCCTTGTATTGCTAGCACCGTTTGCATGGTTTGAATTTACCAGAGCAAACGGATCTATGGAATCAGATGTCAAGGTGTTTTTAGGTTTGATACTTGCACTTTGTGTCTGGGATGTGGTGTCCAACATAATTGCCGGTCATGGTGCGGGGGACTCTATGAGTGCCTTTCTGCACGGCATGCGTAAGCTTGGCTTCGTCGTCGTGTTGTGGGTTGTTTTCTTGAAGCCTGATGTAGCTCGCGCTGCTTTTTGGGCTGTTTGCTCAGCTGTATTGGTGCTGGCTACGATTAACTTGTTTATGACGTTGAGTGGGCTTCAGTCCCAAGGCGAATATTTCACAACAGGGCGAATGCATATTTCATATATGTCGCATATGTATGGTCAGGCACTTGTGGGCTTGGTCTTTGTGTTAGCGCAAATGTGGTTGGTGCGCCCAAACTTGTCTTGGCGCGTATTGGTGCCGCTGGCCTTGCTCGTAATGTCATTGTTTTTGGCAAGCGAACGCCGTACGGGGTATGTGCTTTTGGTTGCTGGCTTTTTGGTTTGGGCGTTGCTTAATGCAAAGCGATTCAATGTCAGTAAGTACAAGTGGTGGTTTTTGCTTGCTGGGTTAGTTTTGGTGCTTGCGGCTACAAATTCAGGTGTCGTGCACAAGCGGATGGCGCAGGCTGTGGCTGAAGTGAGTGAGTATCTTGCGATGTCACCCCAAGAGCGTGTAAATGCAGTGGGTGCTGTGCGCATTCGAATGCAATATGTCAGTACAGTGGTTGAAGCTATTAAGCCAAGTAATTGGTGGATTGGCATGGGTAGCATTGATCTACCTAGTGCATATCAAGCTGCAGCCATCAAGATGGGGCTTGAGCCAGGAACATATGCATGGAGTAAATATAACTGGAGTAATCCTCACAACGAATATCTTTATATGCTGGCCACCAAAGGTGTGATTGGCTTAGTGTTGTACTTGGCTGTGTTTGCACAAGCATGCCGCGTCGCATGGGGCAAGACTGACGAAGTTCAGCGTATTGGCTTGGTGATGTTTGTGTTCTTGTTCATGCTCAGCATCACCACCAACTCCATGATGATTGATATGGAAGAAGGTCACTTCACCATGTTGATCTTGCTGATCTTCTTGGCTCCCAAGTCGCTTGATTTAATCAAACAAAAATGACCATCCTTGTTACCGGTTGCGCTGGTTTTATTGGCAGCAATTTTGTCCACACGTGGCTGTCGGCAACAGATGAAGCTGTGGTGAATTTAGACAAGCTCACCTACGCAGGTAACTTGGCTAATTTGGATACCCTCAAAGGCGATATTCGCCACGTGTTTGTGCAAGGCGATATTGGCGACCGTGCCTTGGTGTCAAAACTCTTGGCAGAACATAAACCTCGTGCTGTGTTGAACTTCGCTGCAGAAAGTCATGTAGACCGATCTATCCACGGCCCCGGTGACTTCATTGAAACCAACGTGGTGGGCACATTCAACTTGCTAGAAAGCGTTCGCGCTTATTGGCAAGATTTACCTGCTGCAGAAAAAGAGGCTTTCCGCTTTTTGCATGTGTCGACCGACGAGGTGTACGGCACGCTGTCGCCCACAGAACCACCGTTTTCAGAAACAAAAAACTACGAGCCCAACAGCCCGTACTCAGCCAGTAAGGCTGCCAGCGATCATTTGGTGCGCGCATGGCATCACACCTATGGCTTGCCCGTGTTAACCACCAATTGCAGCAACAACTACGGGCCGTATCACTTTCCTGAAAAGCTGATTCCCTTGGTGTTGCTTAATGCTTTGGCTGGCAAGCCATTGCCCATTTATGGCGACGGCCAACAAGTGCGTGACTGGCTGTATGTAGAAGATCACTGCCACGCCATTGCCCGTGTGCTCGAGGTGGGCAATGTAGGAGAAACCTACAACATCGGCGGCTGGAATGAAAAGCCGAACCTTGAGGTAGTGAACACACTCTGTGCGGTGCTGGACGAACTCCAGCCCCGTGCAGACGGCAAGCACTACGCCGAGCAAATTACCTACGTTAAAGATCGCCCCGGCCACGACCGCCGCTACGCCATTGACGCACGCAAGATTGAGCGTGATTTAGGCTGGAAGCCACAAGAAACATTTGAGACGGGCATCCGTAAAACCGTGCAGTGGTACTTGGCTAACCAAGCATGGGTCGAGGGCGTGACCAGTGGCGCTTACCGCCAGTGGGTGGGTAAGCAGTACGGCGATTAAAGGCGGGTTATGAAAATCCTCCTCTTAGGCAAAAACGGCCAAGTAGGTTGGGAACTGCAACGCAGTTTGGCCCCTTTGGGCGAGGTGCTGGCGTTAGACCGTCACAGCACCGACTATTGCGGTGATTTATCCAAGACCGAACAATTGGCGCAAACCGTGCTGGCCTACAAACCCGACTTCATCGTCAATGCCGCTGCTCATACAGCGGTAGACAGAGCTGAGTCGGAGCCTGAATTAGCAAAGGTTTTAAATACCGATGCACCTGCGGTC
>ERZ650301.79-NODE-79-length-21402-cov-7.123905_pt1 | contig 21402 bp, 19 predicted proteins | sample MGYA00376237_ERZ650301 | MGnify/ENA primary metagenome ERZ650301 (study PRJEB26733, sample SAMN07839255) | wastewater metagenome | biome: small river; feature: stream; material: water | place: USA: North Carolina | collected 2016-04-05 ...
TGCTGGGTGCGGCCGGGCGTTTTGGAGGCGTAGGCCAAGCGTTTTTGCTGGGTCAACACGTTGATGCAGGTGGATTTGCCTGCGTTGGAGCGCCCCACAAAGGCGATTTCGGGCAAGTCGTAGGCGGGCAAATGGTGCAGCTGGGCGGCGGTGGTTAAAAAACGTGCCGTGTGCAGCCATCCCATGGCAAACTTCGCTTGGTCTGCGGGGCTGAGCAGGGCGTACGCTGCTTTTGCGGCGGCTTTTTCAGCCTCTTTTTCGGCGTCCAAGACCGTTGTATCGGGCACCTCGGGCAGGTCAATCGGGGCTTGGGTGTCGTGTGGGTCTGGCTGGTTCATACGGCATTGTAGAATCTGCCGAGTTTTTCGACGTTTTTGCGCGCAATTTACCAAAGAATACTTATGAAACTGTTTGCCTCTTTGCTGATCGCTGCCGCTTTGGTAGCCCCCGTTTTCTCTGCTCACGCCAATGAGCCAGCCGCTAAAGCCGCCAAGCCTGACTTGGTCAAAGGCGAAGCCAGCTTCACAGCGGTTTGCGCGGCCTGTCACGGCGCCGATGGCAACTCAGGAACGCCTGCCAACCCCAAGTTGGCTCAGCAGCACCCTGACTACATCGTCAAGCAACTCCAAGAATTCAAGTCTGGCAAGCGTGCCAACGCCATCATGAGTGGCATGGTTGCGGCCTTGTCGGACGACGACATGAAGAACATCGCTGCTTGGGTGGGTTCTAAGACGGCCAAAACAGGCTTCGCCAAAGACAAAGAATTGGTCACCTTGGGTGAGCGCATTTACCGCGGTGGCATTGCCGACCGTCAAATCCCAGCGTGCGCTGGCTGCCACGCACCCAACGGCGCAGGTATTCCTTCGCAGTACCCACGCTTGTCTGGCCAACACGCCGAATACGCTGTGGCGCAATTGACCAGCTTCCGTGACGGTGGCCGCAAAAACAGCCTGCAAATGACACAAGTTGCTGCCAAGATGAATGACCGCGAAATCAAAGCCGTGGCCGACTACATCGCGGGCTTGCGTTGATCTGAGTTTTGTAACTCTCCAAAAAAGCTGGCTTGACGCCAGCTTTTTTTTCGCCTGTTCATGGTCAGTGGTCGTCTGCAGTCCGCTTTCGCCCCAAGCCCATTTGTCAGGAATGCCTTTTTTGCACGACCAAGCATGCGTACCTCATCTCCCGCACAATGCCTCGCAACGTTTTAAGAAAGCAACACCCCATGCGATCCAATGCCTACACCCCCTTCAGTGATTCAGGTTTTACGCATCCTGTCAGCAGCGAGATCACGCCGCAATCGGTGTACCTGCAACGACGTGATTGGCTCAAGCAACTTGCAGCAGGGGCCGCTGGCGTGTCGATGGCGGCATGGGCAGGACGAGAAGCGATGGCGCAAGGTGCGGCGCCTGCCGGTGCACGCCCTGGCAAGCTGGCGCCTTTGGCGGGCGCACCAAGCCGCATCAGCGGCGGCAGTGTGATGGAAAAAATCACGTCTTACACCGACGCCAGCACGTACAACAACTATTACGAATTTGGCACTGACAAAGCCGATCCCGCCCAATACGCGCACACCTTGCAGACCAAACCGTGGACGGTGGAGGTGGAGGGCTTGGTGAAAAAGCCCACCCGTTTTGATCTGGACGATTTGCTCAAACTCAGCCCCATGGAAGAACGCATTTACCGCTTGCGTTGCGTGGAAGGTTGGTCGATGGTGATCCCTTGGGTGGGCTATTCATTGGCGGAGCTCATCAAACGTGTGGAGCCTTTGGGGAGCGCGAAGTACATTGAATTTCACACCTTGGCCGATCCCAAAACCATGCCCGGTGTGCGTTCGCGTGTGCTCGATTGGCCGTATGTGGAGGGCTTGCGATTGGACGAGGCGATGCACCCGCTCACGCTGCTGTCGTTTGGCATGTATGGGGAAGTGCTGCCGAATCAAAACGGCGCACCTGTGCGGTTGGTGGTGCCTTGGAAGTACGGTTTCAAAAGTGCCAAGAGCTTGGTGAAGATCCGATTCGTTGACAAGCAGCCTGTGAACTCGTGGGGCCGCTCAGCGCCGCAGGAGTATGGGTTCTATTCCAACGTCAACCCGTTGGTTGATCATCCACGTTGGAGCCAAGCTGCTGAGCGTCGCATTGGCGAAGACGGCTTGTTTGCCAAGAAGCGCAAAACGCTCATGCTCAATGGCTACGAGGCACAAGTGGGTCAGCTGTATGCGGGCATGGATTTGAAGAAGTTTTTCTGAGGTGAACTTGTTTGTGCGCAGTGCCTTGAGGCATCGCAGCGCCAAGCCCATCGCATGGCTGATGGGCTTGTTGCCGTTGGTGTGGCTGGTCTGGGGGGCTGCGTACGATGCTTTGGGCGCCAATCCCGCGGAGTACGTGATTCGCGCCACGGGCGACTGGACCTTGCGCCTGTTGTGCCTCACCTTGGCCATCACGCCCCTGCGTGTGAGTTTGGGGCTGCCCGAACTTGCCAAATTCAGACGCCTGTTCGGCTTGTTGACCTACTTTTACGTCGTGCTGCACTTGCTGTGTTACAGCTGGTTAGACATGGGGTTTGAGCTGGAGGACATCGCGCATGACATTGCCAAACGCCCGTTCATTTGGGTGGGGTTCAGCGCCTTTGTCTTGCTCACACCGCTTGCTGCGACCTCATTCAATGCGGCCATCCGTTGGCTGGGCGCCAAGCGTTGGCAGCATTTGCACAAAGCGGTTTATGGCGTGGCAGCATTGGCGGTGCTGCATTTCTTTTGGATGCGTGCGGGCAAGAACAACTTCGCCGAAGTGGCGGTGTATGCGGGCGTCTTGGCGGTGCTGCTGGGCTGGCGCATGCGGCGCGCGATGGGCAGACCTTGAGACACGCCCAAGCGGTTGGCTGCGTGCGTTAGCGAACCAGCGACTCCATCGCCATTTGGTCTGCTGAAGTCTCGCGACGGCGAATGACGTGCGCTTTGTCGCCGTCCACCAAAATCTCGGCCGCGCGGCCACGCGTGTTGTAGTTGCTGGCCATGGCCATGCAATAGGCGCCGGTGGAGAGCACCGCCAAGGTGTCGCCTGTTTGCACCGTCAATGATCGGTCGCGGCCCAACCAGTCGCCACTCTCGCAAATGGGGCCCACCACGTCGTACACCACGGCATCGCCACTGCGTGGCGCCAAGGGCACGATTTGGTGAAACGCCTCGTACATCGCGGGGCGGGGCAAGTCGTTCATGGCTGCGTCGACGATGCAGAAGTTCTTTTGCTCACCAGGCTTGAGGTAGAGCACCTCGGTCAAACACACGCCTGCGTTGCCCACCAGCGAGCGGCCTGGCTCGATCATCAACTGGCGTTGGCCGTAGCCGCGTGCGTCGAGCTTGGTCAGCAGTTGGGCCCACAGCGCATCGGCCTCGGGTGGGGTGTCGCCGTTGTAGTTGATGCCAAGGCCGCCGCCAAAGTCGATGTGGTGAATCGGAATGCCCGCCGCTTCAATGGCTTGCACCAAGTCGAGCACGCGGTCCATCGCGTCAAGGTAGGGCGTGGTTTCGGTGATTTGTGAGCCAATGTGGCAGTCAATCCCGGTCACTTGCAAACCGGGCAGGCTGGCGGCGCGTTGGTAGGTTTGCAGCGCACGTTCGTGGGCCACGCCAAATTTGTTGCCTTTGAGTCCGGTGGAAATGTAAGGGTGGGTTTTGGCGTCCACGTTGGGGTTGACGCGAATGCTCACGGGGGCGCGTTTGCCCAAGCTCAGCGCCACGTCGCTCAACACGTCCAACTCGGCTTCACTTTCTACGTTGAAGCAGGCAATGCCCGCTTCTAACGCTTGGCGCATTTCGGCGCGGGTTTTGCCCACGCCAGAAAAGATCACTTTGGACACATCACCGCCCGCGGCCACCACGCGATCCAGTTCGCCGCCTGACACGATGTCAAAGCCACACCCTGCTTGTGCAAACACTTGCAGCACGGCCAGCGATGAGTTGGCTTTCATGGCGTAACAAATGCGGGCGTTGCGACCGGCAAAGCCGCGTTGGTAAGCAGCAAGCGCGCTCAGCATGGCGGCCTTGGAGTACACAAACAAGGGCGTGCCGTGTGTGCGTGCGAGGTCGGCGAGCTTCACGCCTTCCAAGTACAGGTCGTTGTTTTGGTGGGCGACAAAAGGGGCACCGGCAAGCGTGGCGTGGGTCATCAGACGGCTCTTGAAAAAAACGTGAAGAAGGTCAGCGACTTGCAGGCGAAGATGCTGCAGGGGCTGGCGATGTGGCGCTGGGTGCTGGCGTGGTCGTCGAGGTGTCAGGCGATGTATGGCCTGGCAATTGACGACGCACGATATCGGGCAACGTGGCGCGTTGTTTGAACTCGGGATCGGTGGGCAAGGTCAACGGTCCTTTTTGGCCGCAGCCACCCAACAAGGCGACGGCGATGGCCACAGAGGCCATGTTCGCGCAAAGGGCGCTGGCCCTGACTAGAATGTTTTTCTCAATACCCATGGCGCAAATTGTAATGACCGATCTCGAATTCTTAGACCATGCCGAACTTCTGCTCAAAGCGGTGGAATTGGCGTGCGACCGCATCAACGACGATGGCGTGGCCGACATCGACAACCAGCGCGTGGGCGGCATGATCACGCTCACGTTTGAAAACAAGAGTCAGATCATCATCAACTTGCAAAAGCCGCTGCATGAGGTGTGGCTGGCTGCGCGCTCGGGCGGCTATCACTTCCGCTTTGACGGCTCGCAGTGGGCGGACACCAAAGGGCAAGGCGAGTTTTTTCAGCGGTTGAGTGACGATGCCAGCGCGCAAACGTCGCAGACTTTGCGTTTCTCTGCGTGACCTTGGTTTGTTGAGCCCCCAACATATGGGGCATGAAAAAAGGAGGCCTAGGCCTCCTTTTTTTAGTTTTTGAACAAATCGAGAATTCGTTTCTTCTCGTCGTTCGCGGGTAACTCGCTGGTGGGCTTGCTGTCTGCTGTGCCCAAGCTGATCACCCCAGCGCCACGGCTGAACTCGGTGTAGGCCCAGTCGCCGCTGTCGTGCGTCACGCCTTCAGGGGCGGTGGGCTCCATCACGGGCACGCCTTGCAAGGCGTGTTGCATGTAACTGATCCACACCGGCAGGCTCAATCCACCCCCCGTCTCGCGGTCGCCCAGTTTGCGTGGGGTGTCGTAGCCAATCCACGTCACGGCGGTGAGTGTGGGCTGGAAGCCAGCAAACCACGCGTCCATGGCGTCGTTGGTGGTACCCGTTTTGCCATAAATATCGGGGCGTTTGAGCGTGGCTTGCGCGCGTGCCGCGGTGCCGGTGCGCGCGACTTCTTGCAGCAAGCTGGTCATGACAAAGGCGTTGCGGGCATCAATGCCGCGCACCGATTCGTCCAAGGGCGGAGGTGTGAACTCTGACAACACTTTGCCTGTTTGGTCGGTGACCTTGGTGATCAAGAAAGGGTTGACGCGGTAGCCCCCGTTGGCAAACACCGAGTAGCCTGTGGCCATTTGCATGGGCGTGACCGAGCCAGCGCCCAGCGCCATCGTCAAATAAGGCGGGTGTTTTTCGGGGTCAAAGCCAAAATTCGCGATCCAGTTTTGCGCATTTTGTGCACCCACCGCTTGCAGCACGCGGATGGAAATCATGTTCTTGGATTTGGCCAAACCGCGACGCAAAGTCATGGGGCCGTCAAAGGTGCCATCGTAGTTTTTGGGCTCCCACGGTTGGCCGCCCGTCACGCTGGCGTCAAAAAACAGCGGTGCATCGTTCACCACCGTGGCGGGCGTGAAGCCTTTTTCCAAGGCGGCCGAATAGATGAACGGCTTGAAGCTGGAGCCGGGCTGGCGCCAAGCTTGGGTGACGTGGTTGAACTTGTTTTTGTCAAAGTCAAAGCCGCCGACCAAGGCGTGGATCGCGCCATCACGCGGGTCGACCGACACAAACGCGCCTTCCACTTCAGGGAGTTGGGTGATTTCCCACGTGTTTTTCACGGTTTTGGTCACGCGAATCAACGCCCCTGGGCGCAGTTTGATGTTGGGGGGCGCTTTGTCTGACAAGCCCGATTGCACGGGTTGCAAGCCTTCGCCCGTGACTTCAATCACTTCGCTGTTGCGGCGCACGGCACGCACTTTTTTAGGCGTGGCTTCCAGCACCACGGCGGCGAGCAAATCGCCTTTGTCGCCTTGGTCAATCAAGGCATCGTCGATGACGTCCTCTTGTTCGGCGGGGTTGGTGGGTAAGGTGATGAATTTTTCAGGGCCACGGTAGTGCTGGCGTCGCTCGTAATCCATGATGCCGCGACGCAGAGCGAAGTAAGCCGCTTGCTGGTCGCTGGCGCGGATGGTCGTGTAGACGTTGAGGCCGCGGGTGTAGATGTCGTTGCCGTATTGCGCAAACATCAATTGGCGCGCCATTTCTGACACGTAATCGGCATGTGTGTTGAGATTGCTGGCCGCTGTGCGGATTTTGAGTTCTTCTTGCTTGGCGGCTGCGGCTTGTTCTTTGGTGATGAAGCCGTTTTCTTCCATGCGCTCAATGATGTAGAGCTGGCGTGAGCGCGCGCGTTTGGGGTTGACGATGGGGTTGTAGGCCGAAGGTGCTTTGGGCAGGCCCGCCAACATGGCGGCTTCTGCAATGCTGATGTTTTTCAGCGGCTTGCCGAAGTAGGCTTCTGAAGCGGCGGCAAAGCCGTAAGCGCGGTTGCCCAAATAAATTTGGTTCAGGTAGATCTCAAAGATTTGGTCTTTGCTGAGCATGTGCTCGAGCTTGGTGGTCAGCAAAATTTCGTAAATCTTGCGCGTGAACGTTTTTTCGGACGATAAGTACACATTGCGAGCCACCTGCATGGTGATGGTCGATGCACCTTGGCTCTTGGCGCGGCCCAAGTTGGCCAAGCTGGCGCGCAGCAGGCCGATGTAGTCCACACCGCCGTGTTGGTAAAAGCGCGCATCTTCAATGGCCAGCACCGCGTCTTTCATGACCTTGGGGATGTCTTTGAACGGCGTGAGGTTGCGGCGCTCTTCGCCGAACTCGCCAATTTGTGTGCCTTCTACGGAATACACCCGCATCGATTGCTTGGGTCGGTAGTCTGCCAAGTCTGAAATATCGGGGAGTTGTGGGTAGGCCATGGCCAAGGCCACCCCCACGAGCAAGGCCAGAGCCAGCAACCCGGCTGCGGCAAGACCCGCGCTCCAGAGCAGCAGTTGGCGCACCAAGGATCGCGGAGCTGCAGGCGCAGCGGCTTGTTCGTTCGAACGTTCGGGGGTAGGAGTGGTCGCCATAAGTAAGAGTGATTATAAAAAGGTGGCATGCAGTCTGCCGAAATTACAAATAAGCCGAGTCAAGCGAGCACGCGGCCTCTGGGTCAGGCACTAAAACTGAACCCATAAAAACAGGAGACATGCGATGACACGAGCGATTTGGCCGCGTCGCCGGCCCGCCCGCCTTTGTGTGGGCGGCCTCGATTTGCAGGGCGATGGGGCGCATTGGGTGACGTTGGCGGGTTCAGCGCTGGCTGCTGACAGCGTGTGTTGTGCCGAAATTTTGACCTTCCCAGAGGGCTGTGTGGTGCAACACCAGTTGGTGCAGCCGCAAGTTTTGGGGCGTTGGTTCAAAGATTGGTTAAACGCACGAGACCTGCACATCGATGCTTTGTACGTGGCCGTTTCCGACGCCGAGGTGATGCGAGGCACTTTACGCTTGCCGCTTGATTTGCAGCCCGATGATGTGGCGTTTCAAATGGCCGCAGAGCTGCAATCCCCGCCAGACACCCCAGCGGTGTGTTGGGATTACTGCGAAGACGACACCTTCTCTGAAGTACCCGCTGACACCCAGCAGCCCGCTCAGCAGCGGGTGTATGGATGGGCCACAACCCCGCAGGCGCGTGTGGATGCTTGGAAACAGTTCGCCTTGGCCGCGGGCTTGCGTGTGTCGGCGGTGACGCCTCGTGAAGAGGCCTTAGCGCTCACGCAACAAAGCGCGCTGATCGCCCAGTTGTCTGCGGCCAATGCCGGTCTTGCGCTGCAATACGACGTGGCCTTGGGTTTGGCCTTGGGCGCTTGGCAACCGGTGTGTTTTAATTTTCTGCCCCATCGGGCCATGAAGTTGCAGGCCCTGCGTCGGCGCTGGGGGCTGCGCGTGGCGATGGGTGCGTTTGCTGGGGCCTTTTTGGCGGTAAGCGCTGCCATTTGGATGTCTCACATGGCCGCCAGCCTGCGCGATGAGACTGGCGACATCGCCGCCGCCGAGCAGGTTTTGAGGCAACTGCGCAGCGCACACCAAGAAGCACAGGTCGCGCTGACCGATGCCCAAGCGTTGGGGCAATGGCTGCGTGATCAAGCTTGGGTGCAGCAGCACACGCTCCAATGGAGTCGCGTGTTGGCGACGCACAGCCAGGGACTGTGGATTTCTGAGATCAAGCAGCAACAGGCGCATTGGCGGGTGACAGGGGAGGCCTTGTCGGCGGCACAAGCGCAGCATTTGGCGCAGCAACTCAAGGGCTTGGACATTTGGGCCCAAGCCCCCGAGTTGCGTCACTTGGAATTGGCCGCACCTGCCTCGCCCATCGGCATGTCGGTGTGGCACTTTCGCATTGAGGCTGATTTGAAGGTGGGCGCCTGATGCGCCGCCCGGCATGGGGCTCATTGGATCTGCGTCGACCTTGGCTGTGGCCTGATTTATGGCAATGGCTGAGTGTGGCTTTCGCCCTTGTGGGCGGCGCGCTGCTGATCGCACCATGGTGGTTGAGTGCCTGGGACGTTTGGACGAATGCCCAGCAATCCGCCCAAACCTTGGTGCGCGTGCAAGCCGACATTCGCAGCGCGCAGCAGCGTCGCGCGCAATTGGACCAAGACTTGGCGCAACGCTTGGTCGACAGCTCGGTGGTTGTACAAACTGTGGCGGTTGAGTTGCCAACGGTCACCCAAGCATTGGCCCACTTGGCTGAGCGTGAAAAGTTGGCCTTGTCTTTGGTGGATTGGGATGTGGCTGTGCCCGTGTCGTCGCTGAAAACAAGCGCCGTGCAACAGGTGCCGGTGCAGATGCAACTGCGTGGCGCATGGCCCGCATGGATACGTTGGTGGTCGCAGTTGTCCAAGGTTGCGCCGCTGGCCACCGTGTCTCGCTTAGATTTGCATGCGCACCCGCAGGGCGGCTGGCGAGCCCACGTGGTGTTGCACATGCCTCAGCGCCTGACACAGCCTCTGTTGCAAGGGTCGCGCGATTGGCAATTGGCGGGCGCGCCATCGCTCGCTTCGGGCGATGTGGCCCCTTTCGACCCGATGGATGCCCGTGTTTGGCAGCACACCCAAAGCCAACACGCCCAGCAGCACCCCAGTTATGCGCGCTGGATTGCGCCAGAACTTCAACGCATCCGTACCCCTTTGGAGGCGCTGCCGCGTGAGCGTCTGCGCTACGTGGGGCAGATCTCGCAAGCGGGTGTTCAGCAGGCGTTGTTGCGATCGTCTGAGGGGAGCGGCATGGCGGCGCATGCCCCGATTTATCGGGTTTCTGTGGGCGATTACGTGGGCCAAGACTTTGGCCGCGTGCAAACCATCGCGCCCGATCAGTTGACTCTGCGTGAGTTGGTGCGCGACGCGCACGGCGTTTGGCAACCTCGCGATGTGACCTTACCTTTGGAAGAGGGAACGAAATGACACACAGTCCAATCAATGGCGGTCAGCGAGACAGATCGCACTGGGCGTGCGTGTGGCGTGCTTGGGCCCGTGTGCTGGGCATCGTGATGGTGTGTGAGATGACCGATGCAACGGCGCAAAACACCTTCCAAAGCAGTGGCCCAAAAAATGATGCGCAACGTGACGCCAACAGCCCGAGTGCCGACGCGCAGGGCTTCACGGGCAAGCCCATGTCGTTGAACTTTCAAAACATCGAGGTGCGAACGGCCTTGCAAATCGTGGCTGATTTCACAGGACTCAACATCGTCACCTCCGACAGCGTGACCGGCACCCTCACGCTGCGCCTGCACCAAGTGCCATGGGATCAGGTGCTCGACATCATGGTGCAAGCCAAGGGCTTGAGTCAGCGCCGACAAGGCAACGTCATCTGGGTGGCGCCGCGCGCCGAGGTGGCTGCCCGCGACAAGTTGGCGTTTGAAACCCAAGCCGCGATCCAAAACTTGGAGCCCTTGCAAACGCGTAGTTTTGTGTTGAATTACGCCAAGGCGATCGATGTGATGGCGCAAATTCAAGGCAACAGCGCCATGTCCAGCGCTTCAGTTGCTGCTTTTCCTTCGGCAACATGGGGCAATAGCTTCAGTCCTGGCAGCACTTATGGGGGTGCTAACGGCACAGGTGGTTTAGGTGGCTTCAACGGTTTAGGCCTGGGCAGTTTTGGCAGTTCCTCCGTCTGGGGCAGCAACTCAAGCTCAGGCAGCAATTGGGCGGGCGGTCTGCCGCTTGCCTCTAACAATCCACGCATGCTGAGCGTGCGCGGCGGTGTGATGGCCGAGCCGCGCACCAACCAATTGTTCGTCACCGACGTGCCTTCGCGGTTGGCCCAAGTTGCCGAGATGCTGGCCAAGATCGACGTGCCCTTGCGCCAAGTGATGATCGAAGCGCGCATCGTGCAAGCCAGCGACACCTTTGGCCAAACCCTCGGTGTACGTTTGGGCGGCCTGGGTCAAGTGGGACCGCAGGCCGTGTGGGGCCCCACCAATGCGAACGTGATGGCCAACGCCAACCCCGTGGCGCAGCAGGCCAACAGCTTCAACATCGCCGACAAAGCCTTGGACACCACGGGTCAATTCGTCAACTTGCCTGCGGCGAGCTTGAATGGCTTTGCGGCGGGAAGTTTTGCCGTGTCGATCTTCAATTCCGCCAAAAACCGCTTTCTCAATTTAGAGCTGTCGGCTTTGGAGGCCGATGGCAAAGGCAAGGTGGTGTCTAGCCCGCGCGTGGTCACGGCCGACCAAGCCAAAGCCGTCATTGAGCAAGGCACCGAGTTGCCTTACCAAGTCGCCTCCGCCAGTGGCGCGACCACCTTGGCCTTTCGCAAAGCCAACCTCAAGTTGGAGGTCACGCCGCAAATCACACCGGAGGGTGGCATCGTGTTGGACTTGGACATTTCAAAAGACAACGTGGGTCAAATCACCCCTGCGGGTTTTGCCATCGACACCAAGCACGTCAAAACACAGGTGTTGGTCGACAACGGTGGCACCGTCATGATTGGCGGCATTTACGAAACCAGCGAGCAAGACGACGAGTACAAAGTGCCGTTCTTGGGTGATTTGCCGGTTTTGGGCTACTTGTTCAAAAACCGCCGACGCGCCACGGCCAAGCAAGAGTTGCTGGTGTTCATAACCCCTAAAATGCTGGTCCAAAGTGCACTTGCACGTTAAGAAAGCAAATTTTGTTGGTTTTGGTGGGTCTGCCGGGTTCCGGCAAAACAACCGTGGGGCGTCAGCTGGCCAGACGTCTTCACCTCCCGTTCGTGGATTCCGATCACGCGATTGAGCACCGCCTTGGCTGCTCGGTGCGTGAGTATTTCGAGCGCGAAGGCGAAGAGCGCTTTCGTGACCTTGAATCCGAGGTGCTCGACGATCTGAGTCTGCACCACACGGGCGTGTTGTCCACTGGCGGCGGCTCGGTGCTGCGTCCCATCAACCGTGAGCGTTTGCGCGAGCGCGGCCATGTGTTTTATTTGCGCTCCAGTCCCGAAGAGGTGTACCGCCGGTTGCGCAATGACCAGAATCGTCCGCTGCTGCAAGTGGCCGACCCGCAAGCGCGTTTGCGCGAATTGTTTGAAAAGCGTGATCCGCTGTACCGTGATTGCGCCCATTACGTGATTGAGACCGGTCGACCCAGCGTGTCGGCGTTGGTCAACATGATCGTGTCGCAGTTGGAGCTGGCGGGCCATTTGCCTATGCAGCCCTCGGCGTCCTGAACTTTTCTCTAAGGCTTTTTACCGATGTCAGACACCCCCCACCTCGAACGCGTTGCCATTGACTTGGGGGATCGCAGTTACCCCATCTTGATTGGCGGTCAGCTGTTGGACGCGCCCGGCACTTGGGCCGATTTGCCCAAGGCGAGCGCCGCCTTCATCGTCACCAACGACACCGTCGGCCCGCTTTATGCGCAACGTTTGGCCACCGCGTTGGCGGGCCACTATGCACACATTCAAACTGTGGTGTTGCCCGACGGCGAAAGCCACAAAGATTGGCAAACCCTCAACCTCATTTTTGACGCCTTGCTGGGCCAAGGTGCTGACCGCAAAACTGTGCTGTTCGCTTTGGGCGGCGGCGTGGTGGGCGACATGACCGGTTTTGCTGCTGCGTGTTACATGCGTGGCGTGCCGTTTGTGCAGGTGCCCACGACCTTGCTGTCGCAGGTGGACTCCTCGGTGGGCGGTAAAACGGCTATCAACCACCCCATTGGCAAGAACATGATTGGCGCGTTCTACCAACCGCATCGCGTGGTGTGTGACCTCGACACTTTGCAAACCTTGCCCCAGCGTGAGATGAGCGCAGGCTTGGCGGAAGTCATCAAATACGGCCCGATTGCCGACATGGCATTCCTCGATTGGATCGATGGCCATTTGGATGCGCTGATGGCGCGTGACCCCCAAGCGTTGGCGCACGCCGTCAAGCGCAGCTGCGAAATCAAAGCGTGGGTGGTGAGCCAAGACGAGCGTGAAGGGGGCATTCGCGCCATTTTGAATTTCGGTCACACCTTTGGCCACGCCATCGAAGCTGGCCTTGGTTTTGGCGAATGGTTGCACGGCGAAGCCGTGGGCTGCGGCATGGTCATGGCCTCGCACCTGTCACAACGATTGGGGCTGGTGGACGAGGCCTTTGTGTCGCGCTTCACAGGGCTGATTGCTCGGGCGGGACTGCCCACCGTGGGCCCCAAATTGGGCGCTGAGGTGTATTTGCACCACATGCGTGTGGACAAAAAGGCCGAAGCCGGCGAAATCAAATTCGTCCTCATCGACAAGCCTGGCAGCGCCATCGTGCGTGGCGCGCCCGATGCGTTGGTGTCGCAGGTGATCGACGATTGCTGTGCGGTGTGACTGAGTTAGCGGCCTACGCCTGCCAGCCTGAGCGCTCGCGTGGGCGTCGTCATGCCGAGCCCGAGGCGCCTGCGCACGCGCCGAGTTTTCGCAACCCGCATCAGCGCGACCGCGACCGCATCGTGCACTCCACCGCGTTTCGCCGGTTGGTCTACAAAACCCAGGTGTTTTTGAACCACGAAGGTGATTTGTTTCGCACACGCATGACCCACTCTTTGGAGGTGGCGCAACTGGGTCGTTCCATTGCCCGTGCGCTCGGCTTGAACGAAGACTTGGTGGAGGCCGTTGCTTTGGCCCATGACCTCGGTCACACCCCGTTCGGCCATGCAGGCCAAGACGCCTTGAACGAATGCATGGCGCCCTACGGCGGCTTTGAGCACAACCTGCAAAGCCTGCGCGTGGTCGACGAGTTGGAAGAGCGCTACCCGACTTTCAATGGTTTGAACCTGAGTTTTGAAACCCGCGAAGGCATCTTGAAGCACTGTGCCCGCCGCAACGCCCAAGCCATTGAGGCGCACGAGCCCAACGGCATTGCCGCCCGTTTTTTGAACGACACACAGCCCAGCTTAGAGGCTCAGCTGTGCAACTTGGCCGACGCCATCGCCTACAACGCGCATGACATCGACGACGGCGTGCGCTCGGGGTTGCTGACCCTAGCGCAGCTGCAAGACGTGTCGCTGTTTGCCCGCTACCACGCGCAAACGCTGAGCGAGCACCCGCAGTTGCAAGGGCGTCGCGTGTTGTTTGAGACCATTCGCCGCATGCTGAGCGATCAGGTCTACGACGTGATCAACACCACCCGCGACGCTTTGGTGCAGCACGCGCCTGCAAGCGTGGATGACGTGCGTCAGTGCCCGCCGCTGGTGCAGTTCAGTGCGGCCATGTTTGACGAGTCGCGTGCCCTCAAGTCGTTTTTGTTTCGCAATTTGTACCGCCATCCGCAAGTGATGCAAACCACCGATTGGGCGCGCGAGGTGGTGCGCGAGTTGTTTGCGGCTTACCTCGCCAAACCCCAAGAAATGCCGCCGGCTTACGCCCACCGCAGCGACTTGCCGCGTGCCGTGGCCGATTATTTGTCGGGCATGACGGACCGTTTTGCCACCCGCGAACACGCACGCCTCACGGCTTGAAAGCTGCCATGACCCATCCCCGCTTTGGCATTCATCCCTCTTGGGTCATCGTCTTGGCTGGGGTGTGTGCCGCGCTGCACATTGGCAAGTTGCCGCCTGCATTGCCGGTGCTGCAAACGGCGTTGAACATCACCTTGGTGCAAGCCGGCTTCTTGCTCTCCGCCGTGCAAATTGCCAGCATGACCCTTGGCTTGGCCGTGGGTTTGAGTGCGGACAGTTTGGGTTTGCGTCGCAGCATGCTGACGGGTTTGTTCTTGTTGTCGTGTGCCAGTTTGGCGGGCGGCTTTGCGACTGAGCCCACTAGCTTGCTCGCGCTGCGGGCCTTAGAGGGCTTGGGCTTTTTGCTGGTGGTGATGCCCGCACCTGCGTTGATTCGCCGTACCGTCACGGTCGATCAACTCAGCGGCCGCATGGGCTGGTGGGGTACGTACATGCCGATTGGCAATGCGCTGGCCTTGCTGATCGGCCCCTTGGTCATGGCCGTGCTGAGCTGGTCTGTGTGGTGGTGGGGCTTGAGTGCGGTGTCGATGCTGGCTTGGCTCGCGGTCTGGTGGTGCGTGCCCGATGTGGCGCCGCCCGCACCAACCTCGCAACAAGCCGCCAGCGTGAACAACGCATGGCCCAAGCGCTTGGCGCTGACCTTGCGCAGTGCGGGGCCGTGGTGGGTGTCGTTGAGCTTCGCGGTCTACGCCTCGCAATGGATGGCGGTGATTGGCTTTTTGCCCACGGTCTATGCCGAGATGGGTTTGACTGCCCGTTTGACGGGGGTGTTGATCGCCTGCGTGGCGTTGGCCAATGTGAGCGGCAACGTCATGTCAGGGCGCTTGCTGCAACGCGGCTGGCGTCCGCAGCGTTTGCTGCAAATCGGATTTGGCTGCATGGCCCTCGGCGCGATGGGGGCCTATGCACAATGGCAAGGTGTGGGCCTGCCCATGCCATTGCGGTTTTTCAGTGTGGTGATGTTTTCTGCGGTGGGTGGGTTGATTCCCGGCACCTTGTTCTCGATGGCCGTGCGCTTGGCCCCCAGCGAAGGCACGGTGTCGACCACGGTGGGCTACATGCAGCAATGGTCGGCTTTGGGTCAGTTTGCGGGCCCGCCTTTGGTGGCCTGGGTCGCCGCTGCGGTGGGTGGGTGGCAATGGACGTGGACCGTCACCGTGACATTGTCTTTGCTGGGCGTGCTGCTGTCGCACTGCATTGGCCGCGCTTTGGTTCAACGCAATGAGGCACCACATGGTTGATCACGACGCGACCGAGGTGACCCGCATCGCCATTGAAGACACCCAAACGTGGCTGCTCCAAGCCGTGGTGGGTTTGAACCTGTGCCCCTTCGCCAAAGCCGTGGTGGTCAAAGACATGGTGCGCTACCGCGTGTGCCTGTCGACCGACCCAGCCGATTGGCTGGCGCTGTTGCGCGACGAGTTGCAGCACTTGGCCGAGGCCGATCCGCAGGTGCTCGACACCACGCTGCTCATTGCGCCCCACGCGTTGCCTGATTTTTTAGATTTCAACGACTTTCTCGCGGCTTGCGACGAGGTGTTGGTGGACCTTGAACTCGATGGCGTTTTGCAAGTCGCCGACTTTCATCCGCGTTACCAATTTGGCGGCACGTCTGAGGATGACATCGACAACTTCACCAACCGCACGCCGTACCCCACGCTGCACTTGCTGCGCGAGGCCAGCATCGACAAAGCGGTGCAGGCCTACCCCGATGCTTCGCTGATTTTTGAACGCAACATCGAGGTGTTGAACACCTTGGGGCATGCGGGCTGGGCCAAGCTGGGGATTCAGGCCCGAGTCATCGCGTAAGTTTTTTACCTTCGGTCTGCGCAAGACGCTGGCGTGTGCATCGAATTTGTGACTGACGCGCGGCACAATTGGCCCATGTCCAAACACAACCAAGCCACCGCGGCGCAGCCTCAAGACCCAAGTTCTCAACTGGACCTGCGCCCTGGCCAGTCCATCGAGCTGCTCAAAGCGCTGCACATCCTCACCCGCGACGGCAAGTTGAACCAAGATTCGCGCCGCAAGTTGAAGCAGGTGTACCACCTGTTTCAGTTCATCGAAAAGTTGCTCAAAGAGCTGCCCGCGAGCGACAAGGGCCCCACCTTGGCTGACCACGGGGCAGGCAAGTCGTATTTGGGCTTCATCATTTACGACCTGTTTTTCAAGGCCTTGGGACAAGGTGCGATTTACGGCATCGAGACGCGCAGCGAGTTGGTGGATTCGTCCAAAGCGCTGGCCGCTCGCTTGGGGTTTGAGCGCATGCACTTCCTCAATTTGAGCGTGGCAGAGTCGGCGCACAGCGCTGCGCTGCCTGAGCAAATAGATGTCGTCACCGCGCTGCACGCCTGCGACACCGCCACCGATGACGCCATCGCTTTTGGTCTGCAAAAGAAAGCCAAATACATGGTGCTGGTGCCTTGCTGCCAAGCCGAGCTGGCGCGCGCGCTGAACCAAAACAAAGCCATCAACTTGCAGCGCACGCCACTGGCCGAGTTGTGGCGCCACCCGCTGCACACCCGCGAAGTGGGCAGCCAGTTGACCAACGTGCTGCGCTGCCTCTACCTCGAATCACAAGGCTATGCCGTGACCGTGACCGAGCTGGTGGGTTGGGAGCACAGCATGAAAAACGAGTTGATCTTGGCCAAATACACCGGCCAGAAAAAGCGCGCAGCGGGCGAGCGACTGCAAGCTTTGCTGACTGAGTTCGGCGTGGCTGAACTGATGGGTGAGCGCTATCCGTTGGTGGGACTCACTGCGCCTCAATCTTCGCGTCCCGAATAGCTTTCGCCCATTTGGCGGTTTCAGCTTTCGAGCGCTGCGCCAAGGCTTCGGGTGAAGCAGGGGCAGTCTCAAAGCCCAGCGCTGCGAAGCGTTCCAGAATGGCTTTGTCTGTGGCGGCGACGTTGATGGCCGCGTTGAGTTTTTGAATGATGTCGTGCGGCGTGCCTGCGGGCGCAAAGATGGCGAAGTAGGCAATCAGCTCATAGTCTTTCAGGCCCAGCGCCTCGTTGACGGTGGGCAACTCGGGGATGGCTTTGGAGCGCTGGGTGGACGTGACGGCTAAGCCGCGAATCTTGCCCGCTTTGACCTGCGGCAAGGTGACGGCAAAGTCGGCGGTGAACAGGTTGACTTGGCCGCCCATCAAATCGGTCATGGCGGCGGGGCCGCTTTTGTAGGGCACATGCGTCATTTGAATGCCGGCCATATTGGCCAACACTTCGGTGGACACCAATTGCGAGGTGCTGGCACTGGCAAAGGTGACGTGGGTGGGTTTGGCTTTGGCCAATTCCACCAACTCTTTCAGGTTTTTCGCGGGCACGTCGTTGTTGACGGCCACGATCAAGGGCACGGAGCCTAAGTAGCCCACGGGCGCAAAGGCGGTGTCTTGGTCGTAGGGCAGTTTTTTCATCAGGCTTTTGAGCGCCGCGTTGGTGCTGTTGGTGCCAATGAGAAGGGTGTAGCCGTCGGGGGCTGATTTGGCGACCGCATCCGCGCCGAGCATGCCGTTCACGCCTGCTTTGTTGTCGACCACGATGGGTTGGCCGAGGATTTCGGACATCTTCTGCGCAAAGGCGCGGCCGATTTGGTCGGTGGCGCTGCCTGCGGCAAAGGGCACGATGGCTTTGATGGGCTTGCTCGGGTAGCTCTGTGCTTGGGCTGGCGCGGTGATGAGGCCTAAGCCAAGCAAGGCGGCCAGCAGGCCGACGACGCGGATGTTTGTCATGGTGTCTCCAAAAAGTGGGGCTATTCAATCACAAGGCTGAGCAAGTGGGCACTCAGGCATTTCCCGTGGGCGTCGAGCGCCAAAGAGCGGGTCACGCCGCCGCCCAAGGCGTTGTGCATGACAAAGTTCAGCGCGCCCAATTGCGGCAGGGCATAGCGCTCGACGGGGCCGTGCACGATGCCTGCGTAGTGCGCTTGCACGCGCTCGGGCGTGAGCTGTTGTTCGAGCCGAGCAAAGTCTTTTTTGTCGTAGGCGATGACCGACAAGGTGGACCGGTTGCCTTTGTCGCCGGTGCGGGTGTGGGCGATGTCGCGCAGCAGCATGTCAGTGTCCTTCCGCGTTGAGCAAGACGGTGGATGTGTGGATGGCGCTGCGCGGCATCAGTACCGCCGCCGCCGCGATGACTTCGCGTACCGAGCGTGTGGCGCCACCGCCCCCCGCGGGGCCATTGAGGTAAAGCGCCTCGACTTCGTGGGCCACATGTTGGGCGTGCTGCAAGGTGGGCACGCGCAGGGTCACGCGGGCGCGGACTTCGGCGGGTTCTTGTTCGGTCGCTTGGGCATCAGGTGCATCGGGCCCGAGGATGGCGTTCACGCCGATCAGGTCGTAGCGGCTTTCAAACTCGGCGTAACCCGATTGCGCCAACCGCTCACGCACCAAGTCCAGCGCCAGTTGGCCACGCGCTTGTGCGCCCAGTCCGGCGTAACTGATTTGGCCTTCGCCGATGAAGCCGTCGCGGTAACCCAGTGTGACTTTGAGGGTGTCGGTGCGCGGGTGGCCGTTGCCGCCGGTGATTTGCACGCGGTCAGGGCCCGCTTGGTTGAGCTGCACTTGTGAAAAATCAGCCACCACATCGGGTTGCAGATAGCGTGCGGGGTTTTCGATTTCGTACAGCAGTTGCTCGGTGCAGGTGGCCACAGTGACGCAGCCGCCCGAGCCCGCTACTTTGGTGATGACCGCATCGCCCGAAGCGCTGACCTCGGCCAGCGGAAAGCCCAGACTAGCCATGTTGGGCACGTCTTTGTAACCTGGGTCCGCAAAGTAGCCACCGGTGATTTGTGCCGCACATTCGAGCAAATGCCCCACCAGCACGCCTTTGCCCAAACGTGTCCAGTCGTCAGCCGCCCAGCCGAAGTGGTGCATCAAGGGCGCCAAAAACAGCGCTGGGTCGGCCACTCGGCCGGTGATGATGACGTGGGCGTCGGTTTGCAAGGCGGGCAGCAGCGCCTCGGCGCCCAAATAGGCGTTGGCAGAAATCAGTTGGGGCTGCAGGTCGGCCAGTGTTTGACGGGACTCGAGCACCGGCAGCGACAAACCATCCGCACAGAGGGTGGTCAGCACATCGTCGCCCAACACCACCGCCACTTTGACGTGCGGCAGCCCCAGTTCTTCGGCCACGGCCAACACCGCGTAGCCCGCTTGCAGTGGGTTGGCTGCGCCCATGTTGCTGAGGATGCGCGTGCCTTGGCGGATGCAGGCCGGCAGTACCGCTCGCATGCGTGCGGTGAGCAAAGCATCAAAACCCGCTTCGGGGCGATGGCTGCGCTCGAGTTGCGCCAAGGCGATCGTTCGCTCGGCCAAGCACTCAAATACCAAGTAGTCGAGCTGGCCTTTGTCTGCCAGTTCGATGGCGGGTGGTATGCGGTCACCCGAGTAACCGGCCCCAGCGCCGATGCGGAGTGTTGTGTTGTCCATGGGCTGAGCTTACGTGAGGCGCACCACTTGCGGATGTCTCTTGTGAGCTTGTTTCGTTAATTGGGGTCAGATCCCAATTAAACTGACTCCTGTCATAGGTATTCAATCATTCAAGAGGTGCAAGGCATGGCCCGCCAACCCCGTCTCACCGTCACCGGCTATCCGCACCATGTCATCTTGCGCGGCAACAACCGGCAAGACATTTTCCGCACGAGCGCCGATTTCCAACGGATGCTGGATTTGCTGTTCGAGCACGCGCGTGCGCAAGGCGTGGAGGTGCATGCGTATGTGCTGATGAGCAACCACTTGCATCTGCTGCTGACCCCGCAAAAAGACCAAGCCTTGCCCAAGATGATGCAGGCGGTGGGGCGCAGTTACGTGCAGGTGTTCAACAAAGTGCACGGCCGCACAGGCACCTTGTGGGAGGGGCGCTACCGCTCCACACTCATTCAGTCAGACCGTTATTTGCTGGCGTGCATGGCCTACATCGACCTCAACCCCGTGCGTGCGCACATGGTGGCGCAGCCCGAAGATTACCCATGGTCGAGCTATGCGCATTACACGGGGCGGCGAACCGACCGGTTGATCACGCCGCATGCTTTGTATTGGGGGCTGGGCAACACCCCGTTTGCGCGTGAGGCGGCATACGCCGAATTGGTGCAAGCGGGCATCAGCGCGGACCAGCAAGGTGCATTGACCGACGCCACGCTCAGCGGTTGGGCATTGGGCGACGCGTCATTTGTTGCAGGTTTGCAGGCGCAGACACAACGGCGCTTGAGCAAGAGCAAAGCGGGCCGACCCTTTGCAGCGCGTCCAGATGCGCCTGATTCGCTGGCGTGAGCCTTTGCTTAGAGGGCAGCTGGTGCAAAACGATGCATTGATGCGGAATGTTTTGATGTGTCCCCAATTAATTTGATTGAATAATTTCGATGTGATTAATTGGGATCTGACCCCAATTAATTTTCTTGGCACAGATGCTGCAGTGCAGTATGCTTCCAGTCCCGCTGAATTTTTGAGGAATGCGCCATGACCACGGCTGCCGATAAAGCACACATGCAACTCCAGGGTTTGTACGACCCATCTAACGAACACGACGCCTGTGGCGTGGGCTTTGTGGCTCACATCAAGGGCCAAAAGAGCCACGCCATCGTGGGTCAAGCGCTCAAGATTCTCGAAAACCTCGACCACCGGGGCGCTGTGGGTGCCGACGCACTCATGGGCGACGGCGCTGGTATCTTGATTCAGCTGCCCGATGCGCTGTACCGCGAAGAGATGGCCAAGCAAGGCGTGACCTTGCCCCCCATGGGTGAGTATGGCGTGGGCATGGTGTTCTTGCCCAAAGAGCACGCCTCGCGTTTGGCTTGCGAGCAAGAGCTCAACCGTGCGGTGTTGGCCGAAGGTCAAGTCTTGTTGGGCTGGCGCGATGTGCCGGTCAACCTCGACATGCCGATGTCGCCCACTGTGCGCGCCAAAGAGCCTGTCATGCGCCAAATTTTCATTGGTCGCGGCAATGACGTGATCGTGCAAGACGCGCTAGAGCGCAAGCTGTACGTCATCCGTAAAACGGCCAGCGCCGCGATTCAGCACTTGAATTTGAAGCACGGCAAAGAGTATTACGTGCCCAGCATGTCCAGCCGCACGGTCATTTACAAGGGTTTGCTGTTGGCGGACCAAGTGGGCACCTACTTCACCGATTTGACCGACGAGCGCTGCGTGTCGGCTCTCGGTTTGGTGCACCAGCGCTTCTCGACCAACACCTTCCCCGAGTGGCCCTTGGCTCACCCTTACCGCTATGTGGCGCACAACGGCGAGATCAACACGGTCAAAGGCAACTACAACTGGATGAAGGCCCGCGAAGGCGTGA
>ERZ650301.80-NODE-80-length-21238-cov-5.785724_pt1 | contig 21238 bp, 13 predicted proteins | sample MGYA00376237_ERZ650301 | MGnify/ENA primary metagenome ERZ650301 (study PRJEB26733, sample SAMN07839255) | wastewater metagenome | biome: small river; feature: stream; material: water | place: USA: North Carolina | collected 2016-04-05 ...
GCATCTGACTACGGATCAGAAGGTTGGGGGTTCGAGTCCCTCCAAGCGCACTAAACCCCACAGGTTCTCACGACATGTGGGGTTTTTCATTTAAGCGCCTATGGCGCTACTTCCGAAGAATCTTCTCCATGGCACGACCCTTGGCTACTTCATCAACCAGTTTGTCGAGGTAGCGAATCTTCTTCATGAGCGGGTCTTCGATTTCCTCTATGCGAACACCGCAGATAACGCCGGTAATAAGCGGTGCGTTCACATTGATAGTTGCCCGTTCGAAAAACTCCCGAAGCGTGACTTCGGCTTCGATTAGTTCAAGCTGCGTTTGCTGACTGAAACCAGTCAGCCACTCAATCACCTGGTCCAGGTGGGCCACACTTTGGCCTTTGCGTTCAACCTTGTTGACATACAACTTATAGATCGACGCAAACGTATATGAATAGATTCGATGCACGAGATAAAACTACATCCACTCGCCACATGCAGTGCCAACGCCCCTGAAACTCTGCAATCCCAGATGGCTTGCGGGACTTTTCACTTTCGCTAATCTTGTTCCAACAAAGGGGGTAAGAATGCGAGCAAGCGATAACAAGAAATCACGCACCGGCTTGGTCGCGCTGATCGTCGCAAGCCTCCTCCTTGCCGCCAACCTGCTCACCGAACTCGTGTTTGTCTCAGAACTTCGCGATATGCCGAGCTTTTATCAAAAACCGTCAATCACCGATTCCGGGCTCAGCCTTACGATGGGTCTGGCAACCGTAGTCGACATAATCTTCATCGCAACCACAGGCCTTGGAATTCTTATTTATGCCATCAAAATTCGCCGTTATCTGCCAGCAAAGCGATTCCTAGCAATCGCCGTCGTTACCGCGCTTCAGCTGATCATCCTGCCTGGCGCCACCTCGACGACCACCGCACAAACTCTTGGCCCAAGCCCCGTTGGTGCGCAGGCTATGAAAGACTGGGATGCCTCCGGCAAAGCCATAAAACTTATCGCTTCACGGTCATTTCCGGCAGGCTTCGCCAGCTCGAGCAAGTTGGGTGTTCAGGAGGAAGTGAACGCCAGGCTTGTGGCGCAGAGCTCACCGCAGGATCTGCCAGAGTTTGAGAAGATCTGCAGCAACGTGATCGCCTATTCGAAGCGGCTTGGTGCCACTGCCTGGCTCGACAAATCCTCGAACACCAAAGGATTGCTGGCTGACGAGATTAAGCCCCAGCATGCATGTCTCGATGCCATCCAGGGTTATCCAAAACTAAAGATCCAACTGCAAACAGTGGTCTCGCCCGAGTTCATCCTTGCCGGCCAGTTCAAAGGCTCCGGTGACACAAATGGCGTGCCTATCGCTCTCTCGTTGCAACTTCTGAAACAGGGCACCGCGGGTGACCACCCGAACACTTGGATATATGAACTGCAAATTGCGACGGCGTTCGGGGGAGATCCATTGGCCCTAACCAGTGGGCTGTCGAAGGGAACAGTTGAAATCAACGACCTGCTACAACTAATCGGCCAAGAGCGCCTGGCTGCTCCCGATCGGAACCCAACCGACCCAGCCTTCGTCAAAGAAATCTTGAAGTCCTACAAGCACAAGATCGCCATCCGTGTTTTCGAAACGAAGCCAGGTGTCGCCAACCGACTCGACCTAACCAACTCGGATGGTGTGCACATGTGCCTTGCAATCGACCCTTGGGATGCAAAGCGTGAGGGCATAGAAGACCCGGGCTACGGCTATGGCCTCGGCTTCATGGACAACCTCAAAGTGCTCAAGGGATTTGGGGTTGCGGTGGAGGGTGGTTGCCGAACTTAATGTTGGGGCGGCCCCATGTTTTGTGTTTGGCGCGGGCATAGATGTTGGGATAACCCCCTAATTCGGGCTCAAAGTTCCTTGCGGAAAGACATTTCCTTTGCTTTGATTGAAAGTAGGTATTAGTAACTTCTAATCATTTACCAGCATCGGACGGCAGACAGTGAACTTATTTAGCCGGGTTCCAAAACTGCGGCGCAAGTCCATTGCGTTCGTGGCACTAATCGCCACAACTTTTTCCTTTCTGATTGGAACAAACTTTTTAGCACTGGAGCTGCCAGCAGCTAATGCTGGAACCTCTGGAACTCCAAGTGTCCTACATCAATTTCCTGCGATGAATAGCACGAGCTGGCTGCCTGTTCGCTCTAGCACTGGTGCTCTTCTGAACGACCCAAACGACCAGGGAACTTCAGATAAAGAACTTGATCTCTATGCAAACGGCGCTACAGATTCCGTGGCCGATTGGTATTCCGATGGAACCTACACAATGTTTCGGCTCCAGCTTTTTGGCACCGCGGGCAGCTCAAACATTTCAAATGGTAACTGGGTAATCGCTCTAGGTAAGACCGTTAACGGTGCGCCGTCAACTCTTGCTTGGGTCGGAGTAAACGGAAACGGAAACGGCCAGAACAGTTCGGTTTTCGTCTACAACCCGAAGACGAGCGTCAAAACCTGGACCGACGCGACGATGAGTAACGCTGGTATAAATACAAGCCCAGCGTGGTCAACCACTTCGGCTGGAAAGTATTACCTTGCATTCCAGGTACCAACTAGCCAACTTGCTGCCCTGGGTGCCTCGGCTGGTTTTGGTTTCTTCATCGGAACCAGCCGGTCAAACTCGCTCACCACAATTAACCGTGACTATTTGAATTCACTGGGCTCATCGCCTACGCCAACCTATTCGAACGTTCAGACAGTAAACGTTACGACCGACGTCACCACACTGCCGAGCCCTACCCTGACTTCGCTCAGCCCTACCGGAGGTAGTACCTCGGGTGGAAGTCAGGTAGTCATAACGGGTACCAACCTGGATAACTTGGCGTGGGTAAAGTTCGGTGCGAACTACGCGCAAATTCTTTCCTACACTTCGACGACGGTTACTGTTCTTTCTCCTGCCGGTTCAATCGGGACGGTTACAGTGCAGGTGAGCAACACCAACAATTCCACGGTTTCACTTACCAACGCCTATACATACACGGCAAACCTCACGGCGACATCTCTGAGTTTCACTGCGCCTGCAACCCTAACTACGGGTGCGACGGCGACTCTGAGTGCAACGGTAAAGAATTCTGGCGGAAGCTCTACCTTGGCGGGGGCAACCGGTGTGATTGTTTTCAAGGACACCAGCACTACGCCGAACACAACTCTCTGTACGACCCCGAGTCTCTCGAGCGGAACTAGCAGTTGTAGTTACATTCCGATTTCTGTCGCTCCAGTAACGATCACCGCGACCTATGGTGGTGACGCTACCTACTCAGGAAGTAGCTCGACCGCCAGCGCAATCACACCAGCCGTCGGCGCCACGAAGGTAGTCTTCACTGCACCTGCCGCCCCGGCCGAAGGCAACGTTGTTCTACTTACCGCAACTGTCTACAACTCGACTGGCACGCTCGTGCTTGATTCGTCGACTGGAAGCGTGACTTACAAAATCGGCACGACCACCATCTGTACTTCCTCAACAAGTAACACGGCGAACTCACCATCGACATCCGCGACGAACCCCGGAAGCTACATCATGTCAGCAGGTGTAGCACCTTGTGACTACTACGTGCTGGCCGGCGCTCAGACGATTACCGCCTCATATAGCGGTGACACCAATTTTGCTGCGTCGAGCTTTTCGAGCAACACCGGCGCACAGGTCCTAAGCACCCCTTCGATCAGCGGGACTACGCCAACTTCAACCAGCATTGCGGTCGCTTTCAGTACCGTTGCCAATACGACTAACTACACCATTCGTGTCTATGACTCCTCGGGCTTGAATGTGCTTTCAAGTGCAACGGCAACCACCTCGCCGATCACGATTAGTTCAGGGCTAACTGCTTCAACTGCCTACTACGTTACTGTTCAGGCAAACGGTAACGGAACCAGTTTTACAACGTCTGCGGAGTCTGCCCAAACCGCTGTTAGTACCCTCGGAACTCCGAGCATTTCTCCGAGTTCCCAGACCCTTTCAGGAACCGTAAACACCGCCGTTACTGCAACTACGGCATTCACAGCAACCAACTTTTCAGGTGCAGTTGTTTACTCGGTAAGCCCAGCCCTGCCTAGCGGCCTAAGCATCAATAGCGCTACCGGTGTTATTTCTGGAACGCCGACAACAGCTTCTGCTTCTTCGTCTTACACGGTTACGGGTAACTATTCGGCAGCCGGGCAAACTGCCACGGCAACCGTGGACATAGCAATCGTCGCAATTGTTCCTGGTGCTCCGACTTCGGTTGCGGGTGTTGCTGGTAATGGTCAGGTTGTTGTTTCTTGGACTGCTCCTTCTTCTACTGGTGGATCGGCGATTACTGATTACACGGTTCAGTATTCGTCGAATGGTGGTTCGACTTGGTCGACCTTCACTCACACGGCTAGTGCCAGCACTTCGTTGACTGTTACTGGGTTGACTAATGGAACTCCGTATGTGTTCCAGGTTGCTGCGGTGAACAGTGTTGGCGCAGGGTCTTATTCTTCGGCGTCCTCTTCTGTAACTCCGTTGACTGTTCCTGGTGCTCCGACTTCGGTTGCGGGAGTTGCCGGCAATGGTCAGGTTGTTGTTTCTTGGACTGCTCCTTCTTCTACTGGTGGATCGGCGATTACTGATTACACGGTTCAGTATTCGTCGAATGGTGGTTCGACTTGGTCGACCTTCACTCACACGGCTAGTGCCAGCACTTCGTTGACTGTTACTGGGTTGACTAATGGAACTGCGTATGTGTTCCAGGTTGCTGCGGTTAACGCGGCGGGCAGAGGTTCGTATTCTTCAACTTCGGCTTCGGTAACTCCAAAATCGAGTGATTCGACGCTTTCGAACTTGGTGTCCTCGGCAAGCACCTTGAGCCCAGGCTTCACCTCTGGCAACCAGACATACACGCTCGTGGTAACCAATTCAACTTCGTCAATTACTTTGACCCCAACCACTACTGACGCAGGTGCGACCGTCAAAATCGGCGGAATTAGCGTAACCTCGGGTACGGCTTCTGGTTCCATCAGTCTGAATGTCGGCACGACGGTCATCTCGGTTGTTGTAACGGCAGAGAATGGAACCACTCGAACCTACTCGGTCACTGTTTCGCGACCTTCAAATGACGCCACACTTACGAGTCTTGTCGCCTCAACAGGTGCACTGAATGCAGCTTTTGATCCGACTGTAATTTCATACACCCAGTCAGTGGCCAATAGCGTCTCAGCAATGACTGTTACCGCGGTCGTTCACGAGACCAATGCCGCGATCAAGGTGAATGGCGTCGCCACCAGTTCTGGAGCGACCTCAGCTTCGATTTCGCTCGCGATTGGCTCGAACACCATCCAGGTGGAAGTCACAGCCCAAGATGGCACGAAGATCACTTACACAATCGTTGTGACCCGCGCCCACGCTGACCAGGCAACGCTTACTATTTCAACGCTGGCCGCCACTTATGGCCAAACTCTGAACTTGAACACCTCGGGCGGTTCAGGTTCAGGAGCGGTGACTTATGTTGTTTCTAGTGGCAACTGCACAATAACCTCAGGAGTCCTTACCCCTACCGGTGCGGGCGCGTGTGTTGTAATCGCGACAAAGGCTGGCGATTCCACCTACAACTCGATTAGTTCTGCGTCGACAACCATCAATATCGACAAGGCTTCGCGCACAATTTCCTTCACCGCCCCCGCTTACTCGCTCGCCTATGGCGCTCAGCAAACATTGTCAATTGCGACTCATTCAGGTGGCGGAGCAATAACTTATTACGATGGCACCTCTACTGCTTGTGCCGTCGATTCGACTACCGGTGTGGTCACAGTTACAGCGGCTTCGGGAACCTGTGAAATCACCGCCGCCATCGCTGCCGACTCGAACTACTATGGCGCGACTACAAGTAACACGGTCATCGTCACCCTGAGCAAGGCCAATCAGGCTGCGCTTGGCACAATTACTTTGAACGCCTCAGAGAAGGCATACCCATACAGTTTCTCTGTCTCAGCCGTTTCGGCGACCGGCGGTTCAGGCACCGGTTCACTATCGGTCACCAGCGTTGCTAGCGGAACGGCACAAAATTGTGCGTTAGCTGCCGGAGTTTTGACTGCTGATTCTTCTGGCACATGTACGCTAACCGTTACAAAAGCTGGAGACGCAAATTACAACGCAGTGACCGGAACTGCCACCTTTACCTTTAACAAGGCCATCCAAGCCAATCTTGTGATCACCTCGACCACGGGTGTCGCAACGCAGGCGTTGGTTATGACGAAAACCGGTGGTTCTGGAACGGGTGCAGTTAGCTACTCAACCACGACCCCTAACTGTTCAATCACGCTGGTCAACGGCAACTATGAGCTAAGTCTCGGTACAACAACCCCAACAACATGTTTGGTAACAGTGATTAAGGCTGCCGACGACAACTATCAGGCTGCGCAGACTACCTCGAACGTTGGTCTAGGAACTCAAGTCGCAACTTTGGAGCTAGCGCTTCAGTACAACGCAAACGGTGCCAGCCACAACGTGCGAACTAAAATCCTGGCGACTGCAAACACAAATGGAACTGTCGATTTCTATGCTGGCGGAACCTTGATTACTAACTGTTCTGCAATTCCAACTGCCACGGCATACGTTGCCACTTGTAACTGGACCCCAACCACGAGCACTTCTGGGCTCGTCCTAACCGCGGATTTCACACCAACAAGCAACGCTTACTCGGCTGCTAGCGCTTCGACAACAATCAACGTAACCAACGGTTCGCTAAGTGGTCTTGACCTGGTTGATTTGACCAATCTTTACAAAACCACCACGGATGGTTCAACCGCTCCGAGCTTCAGCACAACCACTAGCCGAGGTCAGGGACTCTCAACAGGTGTTGCACTCGATGTGCCACTTGGTGCGTTCACTTCGTTGACTGAGATCAACATGTACCTCTACACGGGTACTGCAGCTCACATCGCCACCAACCGTAGTTTTGCAAACTATTTGTTGAACGTTGTGGTTGAGTGGCACGCCATGGATGGTTCGAGACCTTCTGCGGTGCACCCTCTGACTCTGACTATCTCGGACCCATCAATCAAGGCCGGTATGGGTCTTTACACGATTGTTAATGGTGCGGCAGAGCTCCAGTCCGTGGCATCCCAGGATGGAATTGCAACTTTTAGTCTTGTCAATGACCCGGGTGCCGTTGTGGCGTTTATCCCTCCGGACGCGCCTACCGCAGTTACGGCGGTTGCCGGAAATGGCCAGGCGACTGTTTCTTGGACTTCCCCTGCCAACAACGGTGGAGCGGCAATCACCTCTTATACGGTCACTGCCTCGAACGGAAACACTTGTGTTTCAAACACTGGCACCCCAGTGGCTACCAGCTGTGTAATCACCGGTTTGACCAATGCGGTGCCATACAACTTCTCTGTTACTGCTACAAATGGAGCCGGGCTAACCAGCTCAGCTTCGCTAAGTTCAGCCGATGTGACACCTGCTGGAACACCAGATGCTCCGACTAGTGTTACCGCAACTGCGGGTAACGGGCAAGCATCTGTCCAGTGGTTGGCGCCACCGTCAAACGGTGGTTCTGCAATCACAAACTACATCGTGGAGTACTCGTCAAATAATGGCCTGAGCTGGACTTCTGCTGCACACCCAGTAAGTACGAACACCTCACTCGCAGTGACCGGACTTGCCAATGGAACGACTTATATCTTCCGCATCACTGCTGTGAACGCTGTAGGTTCAAGCACTCCTTCGGTTTCGTCTTCGTCGGTAATGCCAAAATCAACTGATTCGACACTTTCTCAGTTGGTAAGCAGCTCAGGCACCTTGTCGCCAACGTTCGCGGGCGGCACCCTTGCGTATTCAATCTCTGTAGGAAACAGCGTCACTTCGATTACGTTGACTCCAACTCTTAGCGAGTCGCACGGTTCAATCCAGGTGAATGGCACTTCCGTCACCTCGGGTCAGGCATCCTCGGCGCTGTCGCTCAGCGTCGGCAGCAATGTCGTTCTAGTTGAAGTGACCGCCCAAGATGGTTTCAGCACTACGAGCTACACCGTTACTGTCACCCGCGCAGGTTCGGCAGTTGCGACACTTTCGGGTCTGACTACGTCAGGCGGTTCAATCAGCCCAAGCTTCACTTCCAACACCTCGTCGTACACCGTTTCAGTGTCAAATGGAACTACGAGCATTTCGATAACCCCGACCGTCACCAGCCCAAATGCAACAGTGACTGTTAATGGAGTGTCGGCGACCTCTGGATCAAGCTTCGGCCCAATTAGCTTGAGTGTTGGCCAGAACGTTATCACTGTCGTTGTTACTGCCCAAGATGGTTCAACTTTCAGCTATACCGTGACGGTAACGAGAGGCTCGTCGGCAGACTCTAGCCTCGCCAGCTTGACCTCAAGCGCAGGAACGCTATCACCAACATTTACCTCTGGCACTAGTCAGTACTCTTTGTCGGTTGCAAATAACGTCACGTCGTTAACTCTGACTCCAACGGTTGCCGAAAGCCACGCTACGATCACGGTGAACGGTTCTGGTGTCGCCTCCGGTTCGGCTTCCCCAAGCATTGCTCTTGCGACGGGTTCAAACACTGTCATTGTGGTAGTTACTGCCCAAGACGGCACAACCACAACCACTTACACCCTTACAATCACTCGGGCACCGTCATCCGTGGCAACCCTGAGCGCTCTAAATCTTTCGATTGGAACTTTGTCACCGGTATTTAGTTCATCAACAACTTCCTATTCGGTGACTTTGGCAAATGCCGTCAGCTCGTTCCAAATAACCCCATACGTGACCCAGCAAAATGCAACGGTTACGGTCAACGGTGTCGCGAGCACTCCCGGAACATCGTCGTCGCCTATTAGCTTGTCTGTAGGCGTCAACACGATAACGGTAGTCGTCACTTCGCAATCTGGCACTGCCACACAGACTTACGTCATCTTGGTTACTCGATCGGCTGCCGTTATTCAGGAACCAGTCCGTGAAGTGCCTACCTCTGCGCCGCCTGTTCCATTGGTTCCGCTAGCACCAGTACCTTTTGCGACGCCGCCAGCAGAACAACTTGCACTGATTGCCCTTCCAGCGCAATCGGCAAGGACCGTAAACACGGTTGCACTCAAGAACGAATCAATTCTCGTCGCGGGTGACTCATGGTCGCTCAAGGCCTCGGTGGTTACTCTCGAAGGTGCTCCAGCTCGCCTGTCGAGTAATGGCCGTGTCACCCTGGAAATTGGCCAATATGTCCTTGCCGAGGGTTCTGGATTCCATAAAAACGCTACGGTCAACCTATATCTATTCAGCACCCCAGTCTTGGTTGGCGTGCTAACCACTGACGAGTTCGGAGTCTTCAACGGCTCGCTACCTATCCCAGCGGGTCTGGCTGCTGGTAACCACAGTCTTCAATTGGTTGGATATTCGCCAGATGGCACCATTAGGGCGATTACTATCCCCGCAACCGTCAAACCTCCAGTTGGCAAAATGCTCACTACCAAGCTCTACTTCAAGGCAGACTCATCGACTGTTGATCAGGCAGCGACCAAGGGAATTAAGGCTTTGGCTGCCAAAATCGGCAATAGTTATAAGAGCCTGAAAGTGGGCGTTGTTGGTTTTGTTCTTCTTTCGGACCCGAAGTCGGCGAGCAAGTCGCTTTCTCTTCGCCGTGCACAAAATGTCGTATCAGCGCTGAAGCAGACGGGTCTCAAAGGCGCGTTCGTTGCTCGAGGTGGCGGTGTTGCGATGGAGAAGAATAGTTCTGCTCGTCGAGTTGAAATCACAATCACTTACTTAGCGAAGTCCCGCTAGTAAACGATATAACCAGGACAGCCTTCGCCCTGAGATGGCCTTAGTTCGGTTCTATATGGGTTTAGTTCAGGACGGAGAGCTCAACCGCGCGAAAGCGACTGCCGACTCTGGTGAGTTGCTTGTGAGAAACCACTATGTGAACGTCGCGAGCTACCCATTTTCTTAAGTAACTTGAAACGGTTATGGCTCTACGTCTTGATAAGGCAGAGTCAGTAGCCAAGACGGTCGGACCCTCGGTGAAACCTGTGACGACAACATTCGCGGCCTTGATAAATTTTGAGGCCAGGCGCACCAGCTGCGCCTTTAGCGCCTTCGTCAAAACTGCAGAACCAGGTGCGAAACCGGACAACTTTATGGTGCTGCTTTTAGCCGGGATACCCGTGGGAGTCGGCGTCGCTGTTGGCGGCGGATTCTCGATAGGTGTCGGCGTAGGTGCCAGAGTTTCGGGAACACTCGCCGAATGGTCTGGAGTCGAAGGCGCTGGCGATACCGGTGGCGGTGGCGGGGGTGAAACTGGGGTAGGCGAAGGAATCGCCTTGAAGGTGACCGAGATCCTGTGGTCCGCGCTAACTGGTGCAAACGTATAACTCTTGACCTGGCCAGAACCGGCGACCAAGTGATCTGTGACGTCGGTTGAGTCGACCGAGACGCTATCGACCATGTAACCCGATGCCGGGGTGAATGTGTAAACGGGAGTGGCGCCATCATCGATGTAGGCATAGGTGCCGGTCAGGGAACCGTTGGCGCCGACCGAGGTCCCGATGTAGTGAATGACGCAGGGGGTGGGCAACCCAGCGGCGGTTAGGGCTGCGCTTGTGAACGTCGCGTTTCCGAAGTTATAGAAGCAGCGAAGGTTCGAACCGGTACCTAAGAAGGTCGAGTTGCCAAGGGTCAGTGACGGGCTGTAAACCGAGAGTGACGTTAGCGGTGAGTTTCTAAAAGCCGAACTGCCGATTGAGGTCACCGAACTTGGAATGACCAGGGAGCTCAAAGTGGCTGCCATGAATGCCGAGCTGCCAATCGAAGTAACTGTGGAAGGAATCGTGAGTGAAGTCAAAGGTGAATTTAGGAAGGCACCGCTCCCGATTGTGGTGACTGATGAACCTAATACCAGGCTGGAGATTGGGTTTGCCGTGAAAGCCGCGCGACCGATTGTGACTACCGAATCGGGGATGGTCAATTGCGTCAAACCGGTGTTGCCGAAGGCGCCCTCGCCAATCGAAGTGATTGTTGGCGAGAAAGTGACGTCGGTAAGCGTTGAATCGATAAAAGCCATCGCATCGATCGCGGAAACGTTTGAACCGAAAACCAGTGATCCAGAACAGTTCCCACCATTTATAAGTGTGGAGTTTGCATCGGTGTATTGACCGGGACCGCCATAAAGCGCCAAACCGGTTGAATCGACAAAATAGTTGCCCGTGTCGCAAGGCACGATGGTAAGTTGCGGCGGGGTGAGTCCAGTTGCCTGCGCGGCACTAAGAGGCAGGAGCGCCGAAACCGCCATAGTCACAACCGCACCGAGCGAAACCCCCACCGAGAACCCGCGGCGCTTTGAGGCAATCGCGCGCATTCTCTTCATGAGTTTCAACCTAAAACTAGTGTGTGCTCTCAATTCAACTACCTCTCACGACAAAGTAAACCTCTGAGCGCGGACATTTAGGACAATTCTTGCATTGGTGGACGGCGCCAAACTTATCCACAATTTACAGATAGCTGATTGACTGGACTAAGTTAGTCCACTTACTCTTTGAATATGAGCAAAGTTGTGAACATCCATGCTGCTAAAACGAACTTCTCAAAACTCGTTGAAGAGGTTGAAGCCGGTGGCGAAGTGACAATCGCCCGCGCCGGCAAGCCAATTCTGAAATTGGTGAAGATCGATGAGCCTCGCAGGGTTTCAAGGAAAATCGGTTTCCTCAAGGACCTCGTTATCGTTCCCGATTGGGATGCCTTCCATGCGGCCGATGAAGAAATCGCTGCGATGTTCGATGAGCACAAGTTCGACCATCTGGAAGGCAAGTAGCCTCGATGGCCTTCCTGCTTGATACAAATGCGCTTCTTGGCCTTATCATCGGATCCGTTGATTTTGGGAAAGAGACCACGCGCCGACTCAAATTCGAGCCGGACCTATTTGTGTCATCCCTTTCTCTAGCCGAGCTCAAAATCAAAGAGATGAAGGGCAAGATTTCACTTCCATCAACGTTCCCCGATCTAATCTTGGCGGCTGAAGTCGAAATCCTTGATTTCAATTCCGACCACGCAATCGAAATGGGTCGCTTCGGGTCGCTAGCCAATCACGACCCTTTTGACCGAATGCTGTTGTCTCAAGCGAGCTTCGAGCGGTTCAAATTCATAACAAACGACCGCCGTTTGGTTGAGCTCGGCCTAGATTTTGTTATTGACGCAGAAAGTTAACAAAAACCTGCTTGCTTAATGCATACGGAGTATGTATTAATTAACGCATGTCGATAAGAAACGGATTGCTAGCGATCCTCAGCCTGGGTGAATGCCACGGTTATCAGCTCAAACATGAGCTAACCAGCCGCACCGGTTCGGTGCTCGATGTCAACATCGGTCAGATTTACAGCACCCTGTCCCGCCTAGAACGCGATGGCCTGGTCAAGCAAAAGACACTGACTCCAAGCAAGGATGGCCAGCAGCTCTTCGTGATCACCGAAGCTGGGCGAACCGAAGCCAACGCTTGGCTTTTCGACCCGATCGCGGACGACCGTGATGTGCGTAATGATTTAGCAACCAAGTTGGCGCTCGCCGTAACCCTGCCGGGGGTTGATGTTGCCCAGATTCTTCGAAAGCAACGAGCAACCGACATCCAGAAACTTCAGGCGCTCACATTGGCAAAGCGCAGAGCGCAGCCAGAGAGCCCAGCCGAACTGGCCGCAGTTCTGATGACAGATCGGGCCATCTTCAATCTTGAAGCCGAACTCAGGTGGCTAGACCACATCGAAAAAATCTTGGGTGAAACGAAGGCAAGAGGGCTAGACACCTCTCTAGACCTGAGCACCTATGAGGCCAAGCGGGGGCGGCCTGCCAAATCAAATGACAAGAAAATCGGGGAAACCAATGTCTAAGCGCACTCTCATATCAGCCGCCGGATTGAACAGAACATTCGGTTCCGGCGAAAACTCGGTCGTCGCCCTAAACGATGTTGCCATCGAGGTTCAGGCGGGCGAACTCGTCGCGATCATGGGCTCGTCGGGCTCAGGCAAATCCACTCTCTTGGCTGCCCTAGGTGGCCTCGACAGCGTCGATGCCGGGGTCGTCGAAATCGAGGGCAGAGCCCTATCAGATTTGAATTCCGCCGAATCAGCACGGATGCGCCGCCAAAGCTTGGGCTTCGTATTTCAAGATCTCAACTTGGTTTCATCGCTGACCATTCGCGAGAACGTCGCCTTGCCACTAGAACTCGATGGCATTCCAAGCAAGGCTTCTGCCGCGCAGGTTGCCGCAGCCCTCGAAGAGATGTCAATCGCCGAAATAGGTCACCGCTACCCGGACCAGGTTTCTGGTGGTCAAAGACAAAAGGCAGCGATCGCCCGTTGCTTTATTGGCCAGAGAAAGATACTTCTAGCCGACGAACCAACCGGTGCCCTAGATTCGCGAAACTCTGAAGACGTGATTCGAATGATTCGAAACAAGATTGACCAGGGTCTTGCTGGTGTTCTCGTCACTCACGATGCGAAAATCGCTGCCTGGGCTGACCGCATCTTGATCATGCGCGACGGCGCAATCATCGAAGAAATCTACTCAGCTGCCGGAGTCAACTAATGGTTAAGGCTGCAACCACAATTAAAACGGCTTCGAGGTTGGCTTGGCGCAACCTAAATCGCACCAAGCTGCAGAGCATCCTTGTGATTGCCTTAACCGTTATTCCGTTCGCCGTCGCGAGCTATATCAGCACAGCCAGTCAAAGTTCGCAGGCCACCACCAGCGAGCAAATCGATTATCAATTGGGCCGGGCAAAGAACCTGATTCAACCTCAGGTTTCGCCGGGTGCCGATTGGTATCAAAACCCGACCTACATCGAACTCACCTATTCGCCTCCGACCACCGCTGGCACCAACCCGGTTCAAGCGAAAGACACCGGCGTTCTAACCGACCCGCTAACCGTCTTACCAAGCAAGGATGTTGTGGTCCTGCGCAATTTTGAAACCACCTGGGAAACAAAGAACGGCATCGGTTCGATTCTCGGGGTCCAGGGCGAAGTCTGGTCACCAAAATTCGGCTCCGATAAATTCGCCAAGGTGCTTTCAGGCGTGACCCCGAAGGCCAACAGCGAGGTGATGCTCTCACCGACAGCGATGAGTCGATTCGGCGTCAAGCTCGGTGACCAGATCACCCGCTATGTGCCCGACAACTGCATGCAGTGCATGGTCACCACCCACAAATACAAGGTCGTTGGCATCCTGAAAACTGCCAAATTCCCAAACCTGGATGTGGTTTATGCGCCAGAGCTAATCGCAGCCGATGGCAAAATCCATGGCCAAACCGAGTTCTACTATTTCGATGGAAAACCACTCAGTTGGAAACGAACAATCGAACTCAACAAACTCGGCTTGGGTGTGCTGTCTCGAGAGGTGTTGGCAAACCCGCCTGCCCTCATCGACCAACCGCTGATCACGATAAATCAACCTGGTCTGACCAACGAAGAACTTAGTAACCATTATGGTTACGGCGGATTTTGGCGCTGGGGTTTGATTATCGCCTGGGCTTACTCGGGTCTCATGATCTTGATTCCAATCGCGGTCATCGTGAGCGCCGCGTTCTCATTCGGCGCACGCCGTCAAACGCACGCACTGGCCATGTTGAGTTCGGTCGGGGCAACCAAGCGAACCATCCGGGCCGTCACCATGGTCAGTGCGTTGCTACTCACCATGATCGGTGCCATCATCGGCATCTCACTCGGCATCTCATTGGCTGCGCTGATTTTGCCGCAGACCGCCCGAGGTGACTGGCACCTGTTTGCCGGACTTCACATCGACTGGATGTGGATGATCGCCTTCGCCATCTTCGCAGTAATCCTGGCCTTCATGGTTGGTTTCGTGCCGGCCAGACAATCGACCAAGATGAATGTGTTGTCGGTCTTGCGTGGCACCAACTTGCCTCAGCGTTTGCGCGTTCGAACAGGCGTTTTTAGCTTGATCATGCTGGGTGGTTCAAGCATCTATATGGTCGCCGTTAGCGCCTGGCAAAAACTAGTGTTTGCCAACCAGATCTCGGTACATCAAGGCGTGACGGAGTGGCTAACCGTGACCTCGATGTTTGCGCAAATCACCCTCATGCTTGGTTTCGTAATCGGCAGCGGCTGGGTCATCCGTGGGGTTTCTGCACTTTTGCTAGCGCTTTCGAAACTCTTCAAAAGCTTTGAGCTTAGGTTCGCGGCTCGTGATTTGCTGTTGAGTCGTCGACGGTTCAGCCCACTGGTTTCGGCCATGGCAATCGTGGGGTTCATTGCGACTGCGGCGATCACAAGTCTGCACGCGAGCGCCATCACCTCCGCTGCAATGTCCCAGTCACTGACATTGAGCAATCAGGTTTTCGTTGATGCGAACCAGCAGGTTACGCAGTACACCAAGTCGGCGGGCAGCATGTCTTATGGAATTGATGGAACCGTGCGTAGCCCGGGTCAAGTCGAGGGTTTACGACGTGAGCTTGTTGCATCTTCGAGCATCATCAAGAAGAGCGCCATTTTGGGCAAGACGGTTGACCCTTGGTCGACCTCGGCACAAGAAGACAAGGCGCCGATTGCGATGGCTCACCTTTCGGACAAGGACTATTGCTCCTCCATCAGTTACGTCATCGCGGAAGGTTCGAGTGGAGGTTGGCAGGACGCGTCTCAAAAGATGCGCGCCTGTGAGAACGATGCCGCCGAAGCAACGAAGTTCGTGATCGGCGATGTCGAGGGTCTGCGACTCATGTCTGGTGGGGCAGTGAACACCGAAGCAGAACGAGTCTTGGCCGCCGGCGGTTTTGTCGCCTTTGACTCGATCTATGCCCAGCACAACACGGTCAACATCGACTGGGTCAAGCGCAGTGAACTCTATGCGGTCGGTTCAGATGGCAAGTATGTGACTCCAGCTGCCATCAGTAGCTTCAAGTTGGAATCCGTGATGAACCCATCGATTCACGGACACAGCTTTGCCTTCACCGGAATGATGTCTCCAGAGACTGCAGACAAACTCGGCATCGTCTATAGCAACAGCCTGATTGTGCTCAACACCAGCCAGCGAATTCCGAGCGAGCTCGCCGACAAGTGGATGCAGGCTGGAATCGCGCCAATCTATGACCAAACCAACAGCCTCACCCCTGAGGAAGTTGTTTTCTGGGGCAACTTGATTTTGCTCGGATTGGTTCTTTTGATTTCAGGTTTGGCAATCGGGCTTACTCAGCTTGAGGCTAGAAATGATCAGCGCACACTGTCTCGCCTTGGCGCTTCTCGGAAATTCATTGGTGCGACAACCGCTATTCAGCTGTTGCTATTGCTTATGGCAGCTTCGGGACTTGGCGCTCTTGGCGGTGAGCTGGTTTCTAGAACTGTGTTCCGCGGAATCGGCAGCTATGTCGGCCAGTCCCCTTGGGAGTTTTATCTATTGCTTATCGTGGTTGCACCGCTAACGGCTTCGCTGATTGCATATTTGGCAACCCCGAAGAACCCGGAGCGCAAAGCTAAAGTCGCGATCGAATAGTCCACCGCTTCGTTGCTGAGTGCGAGTGGCTCTGGTTAGGCGAGATAGGGCCGAAGCTCCACTTTTCGGTTGCAAGCTTTAGAGCTGGCGGCGGCCAACTCGAGCGCCTGATCGCGGTCGGCGGCCTCAATAAGCCAGAAACCTGAATAGTGTTCGGCCGAGTTATAAAGCGAACCGGCTTGAACTAGACCAGCGCCGGCACGGTTATCCAGGATGGTGGCTGCCGCACCATGATTGATGCCAGCCGCTGTGATCCAGTGCCCGTTTTCTTGCAACATGTCGTTGAATTCGTCGATGGCGGCCATCTCATCCGCGCCGGCTTTCTCGGTTTGGTCATCGATGACGAAAATGATAAATCTCATGGGTCCTGTCCAATCTTGGACTCAGAATACCGCTCGAGGCTGTTTGCGAAAATTCTCACCGATTTGTCTGCCCTGAGTCGCATACTTAAACCGTGAACCTATGGCGAATTTTGATTCAATACCTAAAACCTCACTGGGTGCTTTTGCTCGCAGTGATGGTGTTCCAGTTTGTGCAGTCGATGGCTTCGTTGTCGCTGCCAACTCTCAACGCTGACATCATCAACAAAGGTGTGGCCAAGGGTGACACCGCATACATTTTGAGCACCGGTGCACTCATGTTGCTCATCGCACTGGGCCAGGTTGCCGGCAGCATTCTGGCGACTTACTTTGGTTCACGTTTGGCGATGTCGGTCGGCCGCGACATCCGTGGTGATGTTTTCGCAAAGGTCGGTAAATTTTCAGAGCGCGACGTAGCCATTTTTGGCACACCTTCTCTAATCACCCGTTCAACCAACGATGTTTTGCAAATTCAAATGCTGGTGCTCATGGGCAGCACCATGCTGCTATCGGCGCCTATTCTTGCGGTTGGTGGCGTGATCACCGCACTAGGTCTTGACTTCAAACTTTCGATCATCATGGCGGTGAGTGTGCCAGTTATCTTGGTGGTCATCGGGTTCCTGTTGTCCCGAATGATTCCGCTTTTCAGATTGATGCAAGAGCGTATCGACCGCATCAACCTAGTGCTGCGCGAGCAGCTAACCGGCGTTCGAGTGGTGCGCGCCTTTGTCCGCGAGAGCACCGAAACTGGCCGTTTTGATGAGGCCAACGCGCAGGTCACCGACACGGCTCTGCGATCTGGCCGCTTGATGGCCTTCATGTTCCCAACCGTTTTGATCGTGCTCAACTTCTCGAGCATCGCGGTGCTTTGGCTCGGCGCCTACCGCGTCGATTCAGGCGAGATGGAAATCGGCACTGTCATGGCCTTCTTGCAATACCTAATGCAGATCCTGATGGCCGTGATGATGAGCATGTTTATGGCGATGATGATTCCGCGCGCCGCCGTGTGTGCCGATCGTGTTGCCGAGGTTATGCACACCGCTCCAAGCGTGGTGGCTGCCATAAACCCAGCGACGAGTCAGCTAAAAACGGGCGGCATCCAATTTGAGGGCGTCACCTTTGCATATCCTGGCGCCGAAAAGCCGGTGTTGGGTGACATGAACTTCGGCATTGCGGCCGGCACCACTACCGCAATCATTGGGCCAACCGGTTCGGGCAAAACCACTCTGATCAACCTAATCGCACGCCTGGTCGACCCAACCGAGGGCCGGGTGCTCATCGATGGGGTTCCGCTCAAAGACCTTGCCACCGAAGACCTTTGGTCGAAGATCGGCTTGATTCCGCAGAAGGCTTACCTCTTCTCGGGCACGGTGGCCGACACCCTTCGATACGGTCGCGAAAACGCCACCGACGATGAGCTCTGGCAGGCACTCGAGATTGCTCAGGCTAAAGACTTCATCAAAGCGCTGCCCGAGGGGTTGAATGCGCCCGTGGTTCAGGGGGGCACCAACTTCTCTGGTGGCCAACGTCAGCGACTCGCGATTGCCCGTGCACTTGTGAAGCTGCCCGAGGTGCTTATCTTCGATGACTCTTTCTCAGCCCTTGACCTGACCACCGATGCCAAGTTGCGCCAGGCACTCGCTCGCGAACTGCCAAGTGTGACCAAGATCATCGTCGGCCAACGTGTGGCCAGCATCAAGCATGCCGATCAAATTGTGGTCTGCCAGGATGGCAAGGTTTCGGGCCTGGGCACCCATGCCGAGTTGCTCAAGGACAACACCATCTATCAAGAGATAGTGGCATCTCAGATGACCGCAGAGGAGGCCGCGTAATGTCTAACCCGACCTCAACGCAGCAGCCGGCTCAGAAGTCAGCCGCTCGACTCGACGCACCTTCGGGTGCAATGGGTGGTCGCCCACAGGGCGGCATGGGTGGTCGCCCAGGAGCGGGCATGGGCATGCCAACCGAGAAGTCACTCAACTTCGGCCCTAGCGCAAAACGCCTTTTGGCTCGCCTGCGTCCTGAGCGCGCAAGACTAGGTTTCGTCATCATTTTGGCCGTCGCTTCGGTAACCCTAAGCGTGCTCGGCCCATGGATGTTGGGCAAGGCAACCAACGTTATCTTCAACGGTGCTATCTCGGCGAAACTGCCGGCCGGCATCTCAAAGGATCAACTGATTGCGGGTCTAAAAGCTCGTGGCCAAGACCAACTGGTGTCTCTGCTGCAGGGCATGGACCTAAACCCGGGTCACGGAATCGACTTCAACGCGCTTCAGCAGATTCTGTGGGCTGTGATTTTTGTCTATCTAGGAGCATTCGTCTTCGGCATTATTCAGGCACGAATTCTGAACGTGAGCGTGCAGAAGGTTATTTTCGAGTTGCGTCGCGAGACCGAAGCCAAGTTGCACAGGTTGCCGCTCTCATACTTCGACACCATCAAGCGTGGCGAGCTACTTAGCCGAGTCACTAACGACATCGACAACGTTTCGCAGTCTCTGCAACAAACCCTGAGCCAGGTTCTTGTTAGCCTACTGACCGTCATCGGTGTGCTCATAATGATGTTCACCATCTCGCCGGTGCTGGCCATCATTGCCTTGGTCAGCATCCCAGCCAGCTTGGTTTTGACCACCTTGATTGCCAAGCGAAGCCAGAAACTCTTCGTTGATCAGTGGGCCAAAACCGGCCAGCTAAACGCACACATTGAAGAGAGCTTCACCGGTCACGCCCTAGTTAAGGTCTTTGGTCGTTCAAAGTCTTCAGAGGCTCGTTTTGGCGAACTAAACCAGCAACTCTATAAGGCGAGTTTTGGCGCCCAGTTTGTTTCGGGAATCATCATGCCGAGCATGATGTTCATCGGCAACCTGGTTTATGTGGGCATTGCCGTTATCGGTGGCCTGTTTGTGGCCAGCGGTTCGCTATCGCTCGGCGCCATCCAGTCTTTCATTCAATATTCTCGCCAGTTCAACCAGCCGCTCGCGCAGCTAGGCTCAATGGCCAACTTGATGCAGTCTGGTGTCGCCTCGGCCGAGCGCGTGTTCGAACTTCTCGATGCTGATGAGCAGTCACCTGACCCAGTTGCGCCAGAAACCTCGAACGAGCGAACCGGAACCCTTACCTTCGAGAACGTTGAGTTTGGTTACACGCCAGAGGCGAAGCTGATTTCAAATCTGAACCTCACGGTCAAACCTGGTCAGACCATCGCAATCGTGGGCCCGACCGGGGCCGGCAAAACCACTCTGGTCAACCTGATCTTGCGCTTCTATGAACTCAACGCGGGCCGGATCACGCTAGATGGCGTAGACATAGCCAAGATGACTCGAAACGATCTGCGTGGCCGAATCGGCATGGTGCTTCAAGACACTTGGTTGTTCAAGGGAACCATCCGAGACAACATTGCCTATGGCAACCCAAAGGCAACCGAAGAACAAATCATTGAGGCAGCCAAGGCAACCTATGTAGACCGCTTTGTGCGCACCCTGCCTCTGGGTTATGACACCATTCTTGATGATGAGGCATCAAACGTCAGCGCCGGCGAGAAACAGTTGTTGACGATTGCCCGTGCTTTCTTATCGCGCCCGACGGTTCTTATTCTCGACGAGGCGACTTCTTCGGTTGACACTCGAACCGAGGTCTTGGTTCAACGTGCGATGGCTGCATTGCGCAAAGACCGCACCAGCTTTGTGATTGCTCACCGTTTGTCGACTATTCGAGACGCCGACCTCATCCTGGTGATGGAGCACGGCGACATCGTCGAGCAGGGAACTCACGATGAACTGATCAAACTCAACGGTCCTTACTCGGCTCTCTATAGGTCGCAGTTTGAGGCAACTGACGCCTAGCAGTCAAGCAACCTGAGATCAGGTCAACTCGAGTGCAGTAGAGACTTCGTAACGCTAAATCTAGTGGCAGATTCAGCGCCTTCAGCCATGACTTCCGCTATTTAGGTCAGTCTGTCTACAATCGAGTCATGTCAGCAGAAGAAGTCACCGCATACATTGAGGCTCAGGCCGAACCAAAGCGCTCAACCCTATTGGCCGTGCGCGAAAGCATCCTTGAAATCGAGCCTTCGCTCGAACAAGTCATTGCCTGGAACACCCCGCAGTTCAAATTCAACGGTAAGTATGCGATCGGTTTCGCAGCCTTCAAGAACCACCTGACTTTCTCGCCGCAGAGTCCGGAGGTGATGCTTGCACTGGCAGATGATTTGGCCGACTATGTAACGTCGAAGAGCTCATTTCAGTTTGCAGTGGATGCCCCGCTGCCAAAGGCCTTGCTGGCCAAGCTGATCAAGGCTCGTCTTGCCGAATTCGCCTAGAGTGACCATCTTTTGAGCCGGCAAACTGTTCGGCGCGCAATTAGGCTGCTCTCTGACCTATGATTTCTGTAAGCGTTTACAAATCGTTATCAAATTCCCTATTTTTGT